>Ga0256840_1000622_pt1 | contig 35557 bp, 38 predicted proteins | sample 355202metaG_FD_185969 | JGI IMG/M metagenome (GOLD analysis project Ga0256840, IMG submission 185969) | Hydrothermal vent microbial communities from Mid Atlantic Ridge, Atlantic Ocean - 355-202 | ecosystem: Environmental > Aquatic > Marine > Hydrothermal vents | place: Atlantic Ocean: Mid...
GAGCTAGATTCCAGGTCAAGCCTGGAATGACGGAGTTGTCAAACTGGAATGACGGAGTTGTCAAACTGGAATGACGGAGTTGTCAAACTGGAATGACGGACTTATCAAACTGTATGACGAACCAATCAAATCGAAATAACAATACCCCGTCACCCTAAACTAAAACTCCGTCACCCTAAACTAAAACTCCGTCACCCTAAACTAAAACTCCGTCACCCTAAACTTGATTTAGGGTCTAACTTAAGCTTACTAGCAGCTAGATTCCAGGTCAAGCCTGGAATGACATGGTTATCAAACTGAATGACAATAATTATTACTTTTATTGAATTTTTCTAGTAAATCTAATCCTCTACACTAATCACAACAGTCCCACAAATAAGGTCATGTAATGTTTTGTTGTCTTTTCTAAAAAAAGGGACTAAGAGCCCTAGCAATATCATTCCTGAAAATAAAAATGCTATAAAGCGGTATAATGCTCTAAAAAAAGAGATATTCTCTCCCGTCTTTGCATCCACAACTTTTATGATGTACGCTTTTTTACCAGGTGTTTGCCCAAATTTAGACACAAGAACTGCATAAATGAGTCCATATAAAGTCATCCCTATAAATGGAGCAATCTGTGATGACTGGAAATCATCTTTGCCACTCATAACAACATAAGCTATCAGATACAATATAGGTGCATATATCATAAACATATCAGTTATTAGTGCTTTAACTCTCTCTGAGTACCTTGCATACTTAAAAGTACGCGTTTGTTTTACATTTTTAATCTGTTTTGATTGTTTTTTTATATCTCTAAATCTCATAGCCTCATTATACATAAAATATGTATATAAGTTATAGTCTTTAAATAAATTCAAATTTTCCCTATTTATACTTCATATTTATCTCAAATATCTCTATTGATTAGAAATCTATCGTACAAATGCGTTACATTAACTGCATTTATTCCAAACATTAGAGAATACTTATAAAAATAACTAGTAATTTAAAGTTAAATTCAATTTAACAGATATATAATATACGAAATTTCAAATCTATCTCGTTTTAGAAATGATAGTGAAATAACAATTATGTTATTTTGCTATCACTTCTACAAAAGTGGTATATTTGTATAAAACAGGAGAATCATATGAAAAAAACTTTAGTTTCTTTAGCGGCAGTAGCGGCTTTAACAACAGGTGCTATGGCAGCAGATAAAGGTATAGATTTCGTAACAACAGGTGAAGCAACAATCTATTATGAAACAACAGATAATGGCAATGTAGCTAACTCAGATGATACACTATTTGGTAAAACTGAATCTAAAGCAAACTTCGCATTTCAAATAAATAACGATGCTGACTTAGGCAATGGATTTGCATTAGGTAGTCAATTAACTTTCTTAGGAACATCTGGATTAACAACTAGTTCAGTTTCAAATGTTGCACAGAACAATACTAGTGGTGACGAAGTTACATTAACTAAAATCAATTTAACTAAAAAAGTTGGTAATACAACCGTGAAACTAGGTCGTCAAGAACTTCCTAAATCACTTTCTCCATTTGCTTTCTCTGAAAAATGGAATGTATATAAAAATACATTTGATGCGGTTTTAGTTGTAAATAGTGATATCCCAGGAGTTACTTTAGTTGGTGCAATTGTAGGAACAACGAATTCATCAAAAGATGTTGGTGCATGGACTGATTTAGTTGTTAAAACGCAAGGTGGTGTTACAACTACAGCTGAAGGAGCTTATATGCTAACAGCTCAAACTGCTGCTATCCCTATGACAACTTTAACAGCTTCATATTATCAACTTGGTCAAGTTATTACTAATCCTTTAGGTATAGATGATGAAAGAGCTACAGCTTTATGGGTTGATGCTAAATTAGCTGGTAAATCAATGCCTTTAGGTCTTAAAATTGGTCTTCAAGGTGGTTCAATAACTCCAGATGGCACTGGCTTAGATGCTACAAATGCTATGGGTGTTAAACTTGGCTTAGCTCCAACTGATGGACTTAATCTTTGTTTTGCTTACTCAACTGTTGATGATGGTTCAGTTCAAATTAGAAATGCAGGAACTGGTGTAAAGACTCCATTATATACTCAACTAATTAAGAACCAGGACTATATCAGCAAAGATAATGATACTTTAATGGTTAGAGCTGCATACAAACTCGGTGGAACAAGCAAGATAATTTTACAAGCTAGTTCAACTACAGACAATTCTGCTGCAGAAAATGATGCTACAGATATTGAACTTGTATACAAAGTTAAAGCTGGTGGAGTAAATATGCTTGCTGGATTATTTAACACTAAAATGAGTAATGACGACTCTGCTAAAAACTATGTTCGTCTTGTAGCTCGCTACGCTTTCTAAGAAACTCTTAGAAAACACACTTATGATACTACTCTTTTGAGTGGTGTCATACCCTTCCATATTAATTTTAATCCAAAACTTTTATTATTTACCTTTGTTTTATTTAGATGATGATTATAGATATATTGTTAATGGTAGAAAAGATAGAAAATCAAACTCCCAAAGCTATGCTAGCCTAGATGAAATAAATTGGGATTAATTGAGTAGATTCAAAGAAAATGACTAATAAAAATGGTTTTAGACTTAGAATTGGTAGTTTTAGGTTTATATATGATGTATCAGATAAAGAGTTGGTAATCTATATGGAAAAAGGCGATAATAGAGACGATATATATTAAAACTTTATGATATAATTTCTTCAACTTAAAAGAGAGAAAACCTCAATGAAAACTATCAAAACACTACTTCTATCACTCACTTTACTCCTTATCTCTGGATGTGGAAGCAAGGTGCCTTATAAGACTCAAGAACCACTCAAAAACGCTGCTCTTGTTTACATATATGTTACAGATACAAACAACTTTACAGACAACCTTGAAACATCTATATACCAAATCCGCATCAACGGTAAAAAAATCAAACAAAAAATTTCTCACAACGAATATATGCCTCTTGACCTTAAAGCAGATGAAGTCACTATCTCAACAACAAGAACGCAGATAGAAGAACGCTCACTTACACTTCATCTTGAAGCTGGAAAAATCTACTACTTACGAGTTAAAACTGATATGGATGATGGCGGATTTGAATTTGAAGAGGTTAAAAAAAGTATAGGTATGCAAGAGATTGTAAAAACGACACTCGCTGGCGCAACTCTTGAAGATAAAGATGCTAAACTTACAGAACTTATGGAATCAAAAAAATCTGATGCTGGTAAAAAAGAAAGTTTTTCTAAAATAGATGAGATAAAAAAAGCTCATGAGTTAAAAGAACAAGGTATAATCTCAAACGAAGAGTTTGAAGCACTCAAAAAAGAAATTTTAAATGCTAAGTGAAAAAAAACTTAAAAATATACTAGAACAAGAGTTGCAAAAAAATTCCAATATCATATTTGGGTATCTTTTTGGCTCATATGCTGATGGTAGCTATAATGATAGAAGCGACATTGATATTGCCCTATATTTAGTTGATAATAGCTTTGATGCTCAACTTAGTATTAGTTTTGAGCTATCAAGAACTTTAAAAAAAAACATAGACTTAACTGTTTTAAATACAATCAAAAATCTTTATTTGAGTGAAGATATTCTTAACAAGGGGATAGTAATTAAAGATTCAGATAAAAGAATAGATTTTGAATTAAAAAAGCATCATCAATTTATAGATTTCATAGAATTCAAAAAGAGAATATATGTTGCATAATATAGAGATGAAAATTGAAAAAATTGAAAAATACTTAGAAATACTCGAGGATTTTAAGGTTGATTGCAAACAAAGATTTTCTCAAGACCATATATTTGAAGGAGCTTTATTGCATTATCTATACTTGGTGAGTGATAGCTGTATTTCACTTGCAGAGATGATTATAAAGTACAAATCATTTAGAACTACACAAAGCTATTTTGATAGCATTATCATACTTGGTGACAAAAAAGTTTTACCAAGAGAATTTGCTTATAAATTTGCTCAAATTGCATCATTTAGAAATTTTCTTGCACATGATTACGAAGATGTAAATTACCTTGTGATATGTGACGAAGTTTTAGATAAACTTCAAGATATAAAACAATATTTAAAATATATAAAAGAAGTGATATAAATGCTAATAGATAGCTATGATAGAGTAGTTGATTATCTAAGAGTTTCGGTTACTGAGAGATGTAACTTTAGATGTCAATACTGTATGCCAGAGAAACCATTTTCATGGGTTCCAAAAGAAAATATACTCTCGTTTGAAGAGCTATTTGAATTTATGAAAATAGCTATAGATGAGGGTGTGAAAAAGATTCGTATTACAGGTGGTGAACCTCTACTTCGTGAAAGACTTGATGTTTTTATAAAGATGATTTATGATTATGAACCATCTATTGATTTAGCAATGACAACCAATGCTTATCTATTAAAAGGGACAGCACAAAGACTCAAAGATGCAGGACTACAACGGATAAATGTTAGCATAGATACTCTAAAGCCAGATGTAGCAATGCGTATCGCTCAAAAAGATGTTTTAAAAAATGTTTTAGAGGGTGTAAATGAAGCTTTAAAAGTTGGCTTAAAAGTAAAAGTAAATATGGTACCTATGTATGGTATGAATGCAGATGAAATTATAGATGTTTTAGAGTACTCTAAAGAGCGTGGAATGAGCATACGCTTTATAGAATATATGGAAAACCAATATGCTGATAAAAGCATCTCTGGCTTAAAATCCGAAAAACTACTTGAGATTTTAAGTGCCAAGTATGAGTTTGAAGATGAAGGATTTGATGGAAGTTCCCCTTCTCATTATTTTCGTATGAAAGATGGGTACAGATTTGGAATTATTGAGCCTTATGAAGATGACTTTTGTAAAAAATGTAACCGTATAAGACTCACAGCTGAGGGACAACTCATCCCATGTTTGTATTTTGATGAAGCTATGAGTATAGCTGAATCAATAAAAAAAGGTGATATTAAGGGTGCAGCCGCAGTCTTAAAAGAGGTAATTAGAACTAAACCTGAAAAAAATCGTTGGGGCGGTGATGATGCAGAGATGTCAAGTCGTGCTTTTTATGAAACTGGTGGATGATGCTTGCTTTACTTAGTTGAACATTTTTACTCCATCCAAGGTGAAGGTCGCTATACAGGTACACCATCCGTTTTCTTTCGCTTTGGTGGTTGTAACATGAAGTGTGAAGGGTTTGGATGTATTGAAAAAGCCTCCAATGGTACAGAGGTCTTAGGTTGTGATACGGTATATGCAGTAAACAAAGAGCATTTTTCTCATAACTGGGTACCGATACAACATCCACATCAACTTACAAGCATACTTGACCAATATGAACTGCCCGAGGGTGTAGATATAGTTCTAACAGGTGGCGAACCGCTAATATATGCAAGTGACCCCATTTTTATAAAATTCTTAGAAGATTTAGATGCAAATGGGCATACAATTACTTTTGAGACTAATGGTTCTATTGGCATTGATTTTGAAAAATTTCCTATCTATAAAGAGTGTATATTTGCCCTCTCTATAAAACTCTCTAACTCAAATGAACCTTTTAACAAAAGAGTTCGCGGAGATATTATCTACTCCATAGCATCTGAGTCAAAAGAGGCTTTTTTCAAGTTTTCTATTGATGCAGAATCTATTAACCTTGGTTTAGAAGATGAGATAATTAACATAATCATGCATGCTCCAAAAACTAAAGTTTACTGTATGCCTCTAGGTGGAAATAAAGCAGAAGTAGAGGCAAACACAGAACCCCTAATAGAGTTTTGTAAATCTAAAGGTTACAATTTCAGCGATAGATTACATATAAGAATTTGGGATCAAAATAAAGGAGTTTAGATGATTATAAGAAAACAATTTAAATTTGAAAATGCTCATATTGTTCGTGGATGTTCTACTATAAAGTGTAGAAGTTCCATTCACGGACACTCTTATAAGGTGGAACTTCTCTTTGAATCTAACTTTTTAGATAATGGACAAATGGTTTACGATTTTGGCTTAATGAAGCAAAATATGAAAGCACTTATTGATAGTTTTGACCATTCTATCGCTTTATGGAGTGGAGATAACAAAGAGTATATAGCTGATATGAAACAACACTCAAACAGATGGGTAGAGCTTCCTGTTTCACCATCATGTGAACAGTTTTCCCGCGTTATTTTCATCATGATAGATAAGCTTTTAAAACTCACAAGTAGTGTAAATGGTGAAAAGGAGGTACACCTTCATAGCGTAATTGTTCATGAAACAGAGACAGGCTATGCACAAGCGTTTATGGATGATGCCTTCTCTTACGAGATGGGTGTTATCAATCTTCATGAGATTATATTTAGCGATGAGATAAAAGATGGTTGGGGCGATACGCAACTATGGGATAAAATCATAGATGATGTAAGTTTTATAAATCCCAAGGATGTTTAGGATTTATAAGCTATATGGTTACTAAACTTACCTGCTCTTTTGAAGTAAAAGAGAATGTTGTAGGGATAACCTTCACACTAAGTCCAGCTTCTAAAATGCTACAATTCTCATCAATCATAATATACCCATTAGAGCTTGCAAGTGGAGAGACCATCCCTGGTGCAAACTTCTCACAAGGCTTAAAAAACTCTCCATCAAAATATCCCGGAACTAAAGTACGGCGCCCTTTTTTGATTTTATAATCATCTTTTAGTTTTGCCTTTATAGCATTTAAGTATTTTGAACTATCTCCACTAAGCGCTAAGATAATGCTTTGCCCAAAGAGTTCAAAATTTAGAGCAGCAGCTAAAGGGTTTCCAGGTAAATTTAAAATATATGTGTCTCCAATACGACCAAATGTTGTTGGTTTTCCAGGCTTAATCTCTATCTTATCAAAAATATTTTCTATATCAAAAGCCTCAAATGCTTCTTTTGTAAAATCTGCATCCCCTACACTCACCCCTCCTGAGGTGATAATCAGATCACTATCAAGTGCACTTTTTATGTGGGTATGAATATCTTCTAAGGTATCAGTTGCAGTTCCAATAAAATCAACCTCACAGCCAAGTTCACTTGCACGGGCTACAAAAGTTGGTGTATTTGTATTGTACAGTTGGTGGGCATCCACATTTTCAAAATGCATTTTAAGCTCACTACCAGAAGCAAAAAGTGCTATACGAGGTTTTTTATGCACTTTAATGTGACTAATCCCCTGAGAGGCTAATAGCGTAATCTGATGGGCATTAAGTTTAGTTCCTTGTGTTAAAAGTTGAGAACCACTGAGTATATCTTCTCCACAAAGACGGATATGCTTAGACTTTACTAACTGAGCAGGAAGCATAACTCCACCATCGGTTTTACTTGTATCTTCTATAGGCACTATGCACTCACATCCCTCAGGAATCCTAGCTCCTGTCATAATTTTAATAGCACTCCCCTCTTTCAATTTTTCACAAGAGTTATCACCTGCAAAAATTGTATGACTTACTGCAACAACTTGAGAAGCATCTGCTAACTTAACCGCATATCCATCCATCGCTGAGTTATCATATGGGGGTAGATTATGCGTTGCTTGTACATCCTCAGCTAAAACAGAACCTAAAGCTAATTCAATTGGCAATATCTTTATGCACTTATTTGTAACATGTTTATATATTAAATGTAATGCTTCTTCTACTTTTACAGCCATCTTTGCCTCTTATTAAAAAAATTATTGTAGTATTTCGTTATGAATGAAATGTATGATATGAGTATTGTAACACATAACTTTGGTGTTTATGGTGTTTTGGGTGTTATTTTGGTGCATGTTATCATGCTATATACCGCTAAAGATCTTTTTAAATATAGAATATTTATGACTCTGTTTTTACCTATAGCTTCCACAACTATTGGGGCTGTTATTTTTACAGGTGTTATAATGATGGCAGCAAAGCATTTAGACTTTACCATAGAAAATATCATAATGATTTTATTTGCCGTAATATTTTTAGTTTTAGAGGTGAAAAAGTCCTCAACACTTAAAAAATTAAGCAGTAAAAAAAAGGATGGATTTGCTAAATATAAAATCTATGCATATAAAATATTGCTAGCAGAATTTGTTATGGTTTTAGCTATCTCCGCTTGGATGTGGGCTTGATATATATCTTAAATGATGCAGCTGGATCATCTTCAATCACCCTCAAAGGTGACCTTCACAAATACCTCATAAAAGTACGCCGGCATAATGTTGGTGATACTATCTTTATGAGAACAAAATCTGACATAAACACTCTTCACAGGTATGAAATCACCGCTATCGGTGGGAGAGATGTAGATGTTACGCTTCTATCTTCAAGTATCCAAGAGCTAAAGAGTAAAAAATCTCTTCATATCGGATGGTGTATTGTAGATAACAAATCTATAGAAAAAGTTTTACCATCGCTTAATGAAATTGGGGTGGATAAAATATCTTTTATTCACTGTGATAGAAGCCAAAAAAACTTCAAACTTGACTTCAAAAGATTTCAAAGGATACTTGAAGCGTCAATGCAACAATGTGGTAGAAGTTCATATATGGAGCTTGATACCTATAAAAGTATTCAAGATTTTATAAATGATTTTCCACAAACAAAAGTTTTTGATTTTTGCGATAAAACATTAGATGATTTTTCGGAGATAGATACTGTTTTAATCGGCTGCGAAGGTGGCTTTTCTAAGGATGAAAAAGAGTTTTTAACATCCCAAGATGTCTTTAGACTCAACACACCTATGATACTTCGCTCCGAGAGTGCCGTAATGGCTATTGCGAGTAAAATATTACTATAAACTTTCCTCTATTTGTCTCTTAAGATAAATTTAGTTATAATTCGAGTTCCAAAAATCCGCACCCATACGGATTTAAAAAATATATAGATATGCGTACTCAAGACGCTTATCAAAAGGCATAAAATGAAAAAAGATCTTCACCCTAATTTAGTAACTTGTAAAGTTACATGTGCATGTGGAAACACATTTGAAACAAAAAGTCAAAAAGATTCATTAGAAATCGATATTTGTAATGAGTGTCACCCTTTCTTTACAGGTTCTGAGAGAATGGTAGATACTGCTGGGCGTATCGAGAAATTTAACGCTCGTTACGCTAAGAAATAATCAAGACCCTTTCTTGCTAAAACTTGTTCCTACTCCCATAGGAAACATTGGCGATATCTCACTAAGAGCTATGACAGCCCTTAGTGAAGCCGACATACTTCTTTGCGAAGATACTCGCGTTACTAAAAAACTTCTCAATATTTTAACCCTAAGATACGACTTTCATACAAAAGAAAATCAAGAGTTTATCTCTCTACATTCCCATAATGAAAAAAAATTCATACAAGAATTAGAACCATCTTTTTTTGAGCAAAATATTGTTTATGTCAGTGATGCTGGGATGCCAGGAGTTAGTGATCCAGGTCAAGGGCTTGTAAGATACTGTATAGATAACAATATTGAGTATGACATCTTACCAGGTGCTAATGCTGTTCTTACAGCTTTTGTAGCGAGTGGATTTATAGAGACTCAGATGCTTTTCTTTGGTTTTTTAGACCACAAGGGGGTTAGTAGAAGTGTTGGTCTTCAAAAAGCCCTGTATAATGGCTATACAACTATCCTTTATGAATCACCTCATAGACTTGAAAAGCTCTTATCTGAAATAGATCAAGAGGAGCCTTCTCGCCAAATCTTTTTAGCAAAAGAGCTTACTAAAAAATTTCAAAACTATTTTCATGGAACTGCCAAAGAGATCTCTAAAACACTAGCAGGAAACCACAAGGGTGAATGGGTTGTAGTTATTGAGGCTTCACAAGAACAAGCTTCAAGTGCGATAAGTCAAAGTGATGTACTCGCTCTTGATTTACCAAAAAAAGTTCAGGCTAAACTTATCAGTAAAATCACAGGTGAAAACACAAAAGCCTGCTATCAAAGGCTTCTAAATCTCAACTAATTTCACCTCATCTTCGAGTAGGTAACAGATATACCCCCTAACCTCTTCATTGGTAATCTCTTGTATAGCTTTCACATAATATCTCACTTGTTTTATATGATGTTGTGAGTAAGCCAATGAACTCTTATAGTCAATAACATTCCAAACTCCTAATTTACTCTTTATAAGTAGGTCAATGTATCTAAGGTTATTTTTGTGTCGAAGAGCTTTCTCCCTGTAGCATTCACCCTCTATTAAGCCAAGAAATTCAGTATGTTCTAAAAGAGTTCTTACTCTATTTTCTATATCTAGCACTTCGCTATCTTCAAGTCTATATCCAAATTTATTTATCATCATATTTTTGGCGTTGTCAATGCTGCTATCTTCAAATGGATCAAGCATCTCAAGCATATAATGTAAAGCGAGACCAAAATTTATAGCTTGCAAATCCTCTTCTTGAGTATTTTCCAGCGCTAGTATATCGCTTTGAGTTCCATAATAGAGTTCTTTATATTCAAGCGATCGAAAAGTATGTTTTTCATTAGTTGTGTGCGCACAATGAATCAATCTGCCCCAACTTCCAGTAGATAAATCTAAAATATCAAACATTGAATCTTTCGACTTACTTATGATAAAAAGGTTCTCCCGTGCTCTTGTAAATGCTACATACAAAGCGTTTAAGGAGTCTTCTAGTACGAGTGATTTCTCTTTTACTAAAGCCTCTGCATACTCTGTATCAATAGCATCTCTCCCTTTAATTCTCAAATACACATTGCTTAAACTTATCCCATCATACTCATATATGATGGTATCCCTAGCAGGTGGGGCTTTTTTAAGTCTGTCCATCACTATAACATGCTCATACTCTAATCCTTTGGATTTATGCACAGTTAAAACTCTTACACCATTTAAATCAGATGCTGCCGCACTAACATCCAATCTTTCATACTCAAATAACAGAGCTTCAATATCTGAGTATTGACCTATAACATTTAAAAATCTGATAAGGTGAAAGTCACCACTAAACAGACCATACTCAACGATTACTCTTTTGACAACATCCAAAAGTTTCTGATTATTCAAATCTACATTTTTAATCTCTGCCACATCCATAGATATGAGTGCAAAAAAATTATATCGGTATATATCTTCTTTAAAATAGAGATATTTCAAGTACTCCAGCACCGCTTTAACACTACGCTGATTTATAAGCTTAGTGGTGGTCTCAGTTACAACCTCTATGTTTTCCTCTTGTAGTCTCCCTTTGACAGCCTCACCATCGCCATTTGTAGCGCACAGAATTGCTATCTCATTGAGGTCTGCCCCAAGAGCTATCAATCTCTTTACTTGCTCAATACTTTCTTCAAGGAGTTCATCGCTCCCAATAACCTCAACATAACCATTGGGTGCTTCTTGCCTTACTTTTTGAGGGGCATAATTTTTGATTCTACCCTTAAATGCACCATTGACAAACTCTATCACCTCTTTTTGTGAACGATAGTTTGTAAGTAGTGGTTCGACATGGGTATGAGTCTGCTCCTTCACTACTTCAAAAAGAGCACTTACTCCACCTCGAAATCTATATATGGACTGCTTAACATCCCCTACAAAAAAGAAACTTCCATCTTCACTTGCACCATTTCCTGATAATATCTCATCTATCATTGGCTTCAAAATTTCATACTGCAATATGCTTGTATCTTGAAACTCATCAAGAAGGATATGCTCGATTCGTGAGTCCAGTCTAAAGTATAAAAATTCACTATCAATACGCTCTTTTAAAAGGTAATAAACTAAAACGGTCACATCATTAAAGCTAAGCTCACTATCATCATGATACAGAGCCTCTTTGGACTTACTATAAATATCTACTAGTTGGTTAAGGGCATAAAAAAAGTTTTGCTCTTTGGCACGGTTTTGATTCTTGATGGCTATTTGAATTTTAGCTAATATATCATCCATAGCGGGAAGATAGCATTTGGAAAATGTTCTATAGTCAAGTGATTCTCTCCCTATCCATGCTTTTGCACTCAGTTCATGAAAATCTTCTGCAACCACAGCTTTTTTTACCGTTGCGGATGCCTTATCGCATAACTCCACTAGCTCTCTTAACTCAGCTAAACAAAACATAGCTTCATTCTCATACTGATATGTATCTTCTTGTGTAAACTTTATGTGAGAAAGTTCTTTTTGTTTTACATAGAACTCCTCTAAGAGACTAAAAATACTCTCTAATCTTTTATTGGATTCCAAAGAAAGATTTATCAGAGTATCTCTCTTACCAGCAACACCAACCTCTTTTAAAAATCTCGATAAAAGTTTGAGTTCATGTTGTGAGCTCATTGTTGTAAAATCTGGCATCAAAGAGGCATATAGAGAAAATTTTCTTAATATTTGGGTGAAAAATTTATCTATCGTCATTATTTTAGTATTGGCATTTAAAAACTCATCTAGCACTTTATCGCGCTCATTAAGAAGATACTCACGGGAAAAGCCAGTAACTTTAATGATTTCATCAAGCTCACCCCTACTCTCTAGCTCCTCTAGGGTTAAAACAACTCTCTCTTGCATCTCATTTGCAGCTTTATTTGTAAAGGTAAGAGCAAGTATTTTGTTTGCAGATGCCCCTTTAAAAAGAAGACTAAGATAGCGAACAACGAGCATAAAAGTCTTTCCACTTCCTGCACTTGCTTCATAGGCAAGATTATGAATAAACATTTTATTCTCTCCCACATATTATGGAATATTCACAGAACATACAGCTCTTGAGATCTTCACACAAAGAAAAATCAACCTCTTCTATATTGAGTAAATCTTTAATATTTGATTCCAAAACACCAAGTTTCTCTTCAAGCAAAATTTCATCAACTATCTTAGAATCTTTTAAATCATAATAGCCACATCCAACAACTCTGCCAAATCTCTTCGCTAGAAGATAGTAAAACTCTAACTGAAAGTCTGTCGCTTCTGTGAAGTTTTTAGGAGTATAGATGGGGTATGAACCTGTTTTATAGTCTAAAACATATATCTCATCCCCTCTTTTATCTATGCGGTCTATTTGCCCGATAAGTGTCATCCCTGCAAATTCACACTCTAAGCTCTGCTCACACGATTCCACTTTCCAGCCATCAGAAAATCTTTGAATCTCAAGATGGCAAAATGGATCGAGTCTTCTTTTATGTAAACTCATCAGATACTTTTCTAGTTCACTATCGCCACAAGCTTCATTCAACTCATGATGCAAATCTTTTTTTAATGCGTTTATATCAAAATAGGCATCTTTTTTTCTATATAATTCTTTGAGTGCAGTGTGTATATCGGTTCCAATTTCCCATTCTTTTGGCATATCTTTTGGTATATCATGATTGTTAATATGCTCTATATATTTATAGTAGTATTTTCTTTTACAGGTTAAAAATGTTTTTAGTCTTGAGCTAGATAGTTTTTTATCTTTAAAGCTATATTCCAAAATTATTTTTTCCTCTTTTGGAACTCTAGGCTTTTTTTTATCAAATAATATATCTGCATAATCCAGCTCAGAGTATATATTGTGCTCTTGTATATTAAGTAGTTTTAGAAATCTAGATCCATGACTATCGCTTGCTTTTACATATGATATAGCTACCTCTTTGCTTCTGTGTATTAGCATTTCATAATAATGCTTTTGTAAATTTTCTCTATCGCTCATTGTAGGTAGTGTTGCCAACTCTCTGATTTGAGTGTTTAAAAACATATCTTTATCACTCCTTTTTGGCACATTTGAATCACTAAAATCTACAATCACTACAGCATCAAAATCTACACTTCTTGTCTCTAAAACACCTATAACAGTAATTTTACCACCTCTTACATCATCAATAGTACGGCTTGAGAGTCTTTGTAAAAATATATGTAGCAGAGATTTCACACTCATATCTTTCATAAATGGTAAAATGTTTTTAAAACTAAAAATTTCTTCGTCAAATATTTTTTTTTCTCTTTTATTGGAAAAAGTATCAGAGTATTTTCTCAAAAAAGAGATAAAATCTACTGCATGAGATTTTTTATAATATATACTAAATAGTTCTACATATACTTCATCACTTACACGAGTGAGTCTTGCATAATTTTCTTTTGAATCTTGCTCAATAGCTTTTGCTGAAGCATTTAACTTCTCATACATTTTAGATTTTGAAAAAGATTCACCCATGGCAAAGTTAAAATTCGCCTTATTATCGAAACTCTTTAATATACTTGCCATCTTCTCATCAGGTAGAACTACTGCTATATTTTCACTCTTATACCCTTGCTCTATAAAATCGTAAACTTTTTTCTTTATATATGCAATTTGCAAAATTGATTCACTAAAGGATTCACAACTAATTTTTGTATTTTTTTGAGTGCTCTCTTTGGTAATGATCTCATGAGTATTTAAAGATATTTTATACTTGAACCCTATGTCTAGTTCAATACCCAAGGTCTCAAAAAACTTTTTTTGCATTTTAGAATTAAACCTACTAGTAGTGATGACAATGTTTACATTGCAAAATTTACAACATTTTTGAAGCAACTCTAATTCAAAATTTGTTAAATGCCCATCAACATAAATATCTATATTTTGTAATCTTTTTGCAAATGCTTCGTTGAATTTGTAAAGCTTTGGCAAAAAGATTCTATCAAGAACTTTTCTACTGGTACATAAGCGTTCATACCTCTTATAAAGCTCTTGCAAAATAGTGATGTGCTCCTCATACTCGGCATAAATATCTGTAGTGTCTAAGAGATCTATATCGTATAGTTCTGCGCTAATCTCTTCAAAAAATTTTAAAATATAATTACTGTTTTTTGTAAATGTAAAGAAGTTTCTCTCTATTTGAAGTTTTGAAAAGGCTTGAAAGTTAGATGCTTCTAAAAGAAGTAGTACCCTAGAATCTTCATCAGCAATTTTAAAATCTTCAACTATACATAGTTTAGAGATGAGCTCATTTATTGTTAAGTATGATGGTAAAAAAAGTGTGGACGAAGGAAGAAGAAGCTGCTCATGCCTGATAGCACGGGCAGAAGGTAAAACAAGTGTAGTTTCATTCATACCTTGTTAATACTCAATCGCCTCTGAGTATCTTGTATCAGCTTTAACATTATAAAAACGCGTTAAATCTCCAACACTCACCTTAGCCATAACATCCCACCTACCCTCAAGAGGAAGAGCAACACTTGTAAAGGTATATATCCCGTTTTCAATAGCTGGCGTTGCCAATTTTTTATCGTATTCAAGTTTATTTGGTCTAGTTAAAACAACAATAATTTCAGCATTATTAACAGGATCTCCATTAATATCTGTAACTTTATACTTAATAACACTCTCTTGTTTACTCAATACATCAGTTATATACTCTATTTTGTATTGTTTATCAAACTTAATTCTTTCCATAATCAACTCATTTGCATTTGCATCTGCATCATGATAATGTGTCATATATAGATCACTTTTCTCAACTGGTAATGTTGTTGCTATAAATATAGTAGCTACACACGCTCCAAATATAAATACTATAGATGTGCCAATTGCGTATGGCCAAATTTTTCCATTACTAAGATTCACATTCTTGCCTTCTAGTTCTTATTTTATTTCTTACATATACAAATATAGCATAAAATAAAATACCGTAGAACAATGTCTTGATAATAGTCATCGTAATCTTATTAGCATTGCCCGCTGCATTCTCTAACTCTACACCTTTGCTAATTGCAACTTGTTCTGCTATATCTGCATAACCATTATACATAGAACCTGAATATTTTCCTAACTGATCACCTTTTTTCGCTTTACCAGCTAGTAAAGGTATAATCGTGCCACCACTATTACCCGCCATCTCTATAAAACTCTCAAAACTACTACTGTAAAATATAGCAATAATAAAAGCTTGTACAGAGGAGGCTGTTGGACTTAGCACCTGCTTTTTATCAAAATACTCATATAAAGAACTATCATTTGCCAAAATATCAACTTTAGAATCTAATTCCGAAAAAGTTAGTAGTATTGTTGGTTCATCAAAATCTTTCATTATCTCTTCTTGATATTCAACGATATTTTTTCCATTTGGAAGCTCCCGTATCATTACAAGCCTTAAAGATATACCAGTTTTTTCATAAAGTTCTTGACCGAGTTTATTTACTTCTTTATTAAAACTAGGATTATGGATTACATCATCTTTATATAAATATTCTGCACTTAGTGTTGTTTGAAAAAGGATTGTGAGGATGAGGGCCGCAAGCCCTCTTGAGAATTTCAATAAAATTCCCCTTAACCGATAAAAAGATGATTCGGTGTAACAACCGCGTAAAGTGTATAGGCAGCCATAATTACTAAGCCGATTGAAATTATTTTTTCCATTATTTATCCTTTACTTCACATCAACAATATGTTTAGACTGATCGCTTCCAAACATTTTGATTGATTGTTCATCTTTAACTTCATAAAAGTTTGTTGCATTTGCATTTTGCACCCCAAGACCCATAACTGTTAAAACAGCTAAAATACTCAGTAATAATACAGTCGCAATCAGCATACCAGTAACACCGTCAAGAGCAAAAACACTTCTATTTTCATTCATGTTTGTCTCCTTATTTACTTAAGTCAGTGATATATGCACCAACTGCTTCTTTTTGCTTAGCATTAAGTCTTTCAAACTTAGGCATCTGCCCCATTACACCTTTCTTACCATATGTAAGAACATTTGCAACAAGTTCAGGAGTAAATGTAGCAATACTTGGAGCTACAAAATCCATACCTTTTCCATCTTCACCATGACATGCAGCACAAGTACCAGCATACACATCAGCTCCAGCACCACTCATACCATTTGCAACATATGCAGATACTGCATCAATTTCTGCATCAGTGATTAAAGCACCACTATTAGCATTGAAAAGACCGTTACGGTCTGGCATTGGCATTTCACTACCTAATAACTTATTATTAGAACCATTTTCAATTACAAATTTAACTACATTAGCTTCAATTCTTCTATTAAGATCTGCCGACTTACCATCAATACCATCAGCATTGATACCATGACAAATTTTACACTCTGCTAAGAAAACAGACTCACCCATCTCTATCAATCTATCACCAGTGATAGACGCATACTGAGCTTCAAATTTATCGTTGTGAACCTGTGTATCTTCATTGTATTCACCAATTTGTGAATACGCATTTACAGGGTAACCTACTAAAAAGTACCACATACCCCATACCATAGTTCCTAAGAACATTATTGCCCAACCCATTGGAACTGGGTTTTTATATTCACCAATATTATCCCAACTTTCATCTGCTAATTCACCCTCAGCAGTGTCAGTTTGCATTTGACGAACATATTTGATTACAACAAATACAGTAATTAGGACTAGTGCAACCGCACCCGCAACTGCGAGCATATTGACAATATCACCGTTTAAACCACCCTCTGATCCAGCTACAGACATGTAAGTGAATAGTAGCATAACAGCGGTAACGATAATTCCCCAAAGATAAAGCTTATTCATATATCTCTCCTATTTCTCTTTATCATCAGACATAGATGTTACTGGTGTATCATCTATATCATCTTTTAGTGCTATATTGCTATAACTCTCATAATCATGACCACCCTCTTTTTTATCAGTGCTATACAAATGATATATGTAACTATAAAGAACAATAACCAAAAACACTGTTAACGCAAAGTAACCATAAGCCTGATATTCAGCAATACTCACTACAAACCCTTTTTATTTAAGACTATTCATATATGCAATAATAGCTACAATCTCTGGGATTTCTCCATTAGCCACTGCATCTTTAACATCTTGATCTTTCATATCTGCTGCAATTATTTTTGCTTCAGCTAATGCTAAAGCGTTTGCTTCTGCAACACTCCCACCCATTTTAACAATTTTAGTTGATCCATCTTTCATAGGAACTGGTTTGTTATATGGAACTGAAAAGAACTGTGCAATTGTTAATTGCTCTGCAAATGCAGTATCAATATCAGCTTTATTTGTAAACATCCAAGTGTATGCAGGCATTATAGAACCTGGAACCACAGCAGCTGGATTTTTCATATGATTTTCGTGCCAATCAGTAGTACGGTAGTTACCTACACGCATTAAATCTGGACCAGTTCTTTTAGAACCCCATAGGAATGGGCGATCATAAGCATACTCACCACTTAAAGAGTAGTGACCATAACGGTCAGTTTCTGATTTAAATGGACGAATAAGTTGTGAATGACAAGCATTACAACTATTTTTAATATAAACATGACGACCCGCCAACTCTAATGTAGAGTAAGGAGCAGTACCGATTACCGGACGAGATTGTTGTGCAAAGTTTGGAAGAATTTCAATCAAACCAGCAAAAGCAATTGTTACAAACACAGCCACCGCAAAAAAGAACGGATGTTTTTCTAACCAATGAAACATATTATATCCTTTCTATTAAGCGCCCATAGGCGATGCATTTTGTAGCTCGGACTCTTCAACAGGACGAGCAGACATAGTTTTATAAATGTTATAAGCAAACATTAAGAAACCAACGAAGTATAATAACCCACCAATACCACGGATAGTATAGTAAGGGTGAAGAACAGTAACTGTATCGATAAATGAGTAAGCTAAGTTACCAAATTCATCGTGAGCACGCCACATCATACCTTGAGTAATACCAGCGATCCACATAGAAGTGAAGTATAAAACAACACCTAATGTTTGGATCCAGAACTGAGTTACCATTAACGACTTAGAGTAAATTTCTCTTTTAAACACACGCGGTGCCATATGGAAAAGTGCAGCCATAATCATGAATCCAACCCAACCAAGAGTACCATCATGTACATGACCAACAATCCAGTCAGTAAAGTGTGCAATAGCATTAACAGATTTAATTGCTTGAATAGGACCTTCTAAAGTCGAGAACATATAGAATGTAGAACCAAGAACCATAAACTTAATTAATGGAGATGAAGCAACTTGTTGCCACTCACCCTTCATTGTAAGAAGCATATTAATCGCTGAACCCCACGAAGGTAAAATAAGAATTACTGAGAAAACAGAACCCATAGTTTGAACCCAATCAGGTACAGTTGAGAATAACAAGTGGTGTCCACCAGCCCATAAATATACAAACATTAATCCCCAAAAAGAAAGTAATGATAATTTATATGAATAGATAGCTTGACCTGATTCTTTCGGTAAAAAATAATAAATCATTGCAACGATAGGAACAGTAAAACCAAATGCAACCGCATTATGACCATACCACCATTGAACTAGTGCGTCATTTGTACCAGCATACATAGATACTGAATGATACCATGCACCAATTCCGCTTGCTCCATCAGCAGCAGTTCCCAACATTGTTGGAATAGCCATATTGTTGAAAAGATAAAGCATAGCTATACCTAAGAAACAAGCAATATAGTACCAAACTGAGATATATAATGATTTTTCACGGCGAATACCGATAAGACCAAAAATACTCATACCAAATAAAACCCAAACGATAACGATAGCGATATCAATTGGCCATTCAAATTCAGCATACTCTTTTGAAGTTGTAATACCCATTAAAAGTGAAACAACAACTGCGGCAACACCTACTAAATATAACCAAAAGTGTAGCTTACCTATAAACATCAAAAAGCCTGACTCAGCCATTGACACCTTTAGTACACGTTGACCAACGTAATACCAAGTAGCAAAAATACCACTTAATGTAAAACCAAAAACAACTGCATCTGTATGCAGCGGACGAAGACGACTGAAGTTAGTGTATTCAGCTAAACCCTCACCTAGAAATAAGTTCATTCCAGGATAAGCAAGTTGAAAAGCTAAAATTACACCGACAAGCATGCCAACAATTCCCAATACGATTGTTGTAAACATGAACATCTTAGCAACTGTATAGTCGTACTCTAATGGACGATTCTCCATATATAGCCTCCTTAAAGATTCAAAGCAATTATTTCTACTTAATTTTAAATAAATTCAGTAGACTAATTAACATTGCCATGATAACCATAGAAAAGTTTAAGTAATCTTAATTAGTGACCAATCCGTGACAAATTTTGAAATTTATTATTTAAGTGTTTACTTTTAGAGTTTTAGCGGGGATTTTTGTAGCTTATAATCATTATTATAAGTTATTTTTATTAATGATAATATGCCCGTAAAGGCACCATTATCATCTTTTTATCAAAGACAAGAATTCGTTAAAGATATATCTGCTCTCTTTTGGTCCAGGACTAGATTCTGGATGGTGTTGTACAGAAAAAATTGGAGCGTCATTATATTTTAATCCCTCGATAGTATTATCAAAAAGATTTGTATGGGTAACCTCTGCAATCTCTACAATATTATCAGGAACATTATAGTTATGATTTTGTGCTGTAATTTCCACCAAACCTGTTTGCATGTTTTTTACAGGGTGATTGCCACCATGATGTCCAAATTTTAGTTTAAAAGTATCATAACCGTGAGAGATAGATAGTAATTGGTGTCCTAAACATATGCCAAACATAGGAATTTTAGCATCAATTAGCTTTCTAATCTGTTCTTGCTCTTTTTTGAGAACAAGTGGATCGCCAGGACCATTTGACAAAAACACACCATCGATCTCTTGAGAATTGTATTTAGCGATTAAGTCTTTTGCTTTAAAATCATTTGGTATCACCTCTACCCCAATACCTGCACCAACTAATTCATTGAGAATGTTACGCTTTACTCCAAAATCAATAACAACAATATTTGCTTCTTCTGTTGGAGCTTCACTATATTTAAAATCTCTCTCAGCATAGGTTGCATTTTCATGCTTATAAGAGATTTTTGTACTCACTTGCTCTATATAATTCACATCTTCAATTCTCGGGGAATTATCTAAAATCTTTTTTAACTCATCTTTATCACTAATTTTAGTAGAAGCAATCATCATCATCGCTCCCTCATCTCTTATCATCTTAGTTAAAAACCTTGTATCCATGTCACAGATACCCATAATATTATGTTTTTTTAAAAAAGCATCTAGTGAAGACTCGGCTCTAAAGTTAGAATATCTTGGCTGGTAGTTTCTTACTATCATCCCTTTAGCATGAGCAGAACTACTTTCCATATCTTGATCATTAACACCAACATTTCCAATCTCTGGCATAGTAAATGTAACAAATTGTCCAGCATAAGATGGATCTGACATTATCTCTTGGTAACCACTCATTGAAGTATTGAAAACTATTTCACCTACACTTGTATCATCTGCACCAAAACTTTTAGCTTCTAGGAATATCCCATTTTCTAAATAAATCCAAACTTGTTTCGCATTACCTTGCATTACTCCATCCCTCTTTTTGTTAGCTCTTCTCTGTAAAGTTTTTCATATAAGATGTCAAAATCATCAGTACCTGGAATATATCTTTTTTTATAAGATCTAATTTTATCCATGACTGCGTCTTGTATCTGAGAATCGTCTGCTATAAATGAAGTGATAGAGTTGTAAATTATATTTTTTATACGGTTCTCTGTGACTTCGAAGTGAATTAAGTCCTCTTCATACAATTCATCTAAAATTTTGTGACTCATATCTGAAAATCTCTCTTCATAATTAAGTATTACGCCAAATTCTGGAGCTAGTTTCTTTTTAATCATAAAGAATAACTGTCTTTCATCTGCAAGCATAAAGTCTATCTGCTCTTCATTCTCTTCACATATATCATGTGCTTTTTCTTCAAGAGCCATCTCTTGCTTTACATTGTGAATTAACACTTGTTCTGCTTCATGAGCTACAGCTTCAAGACCTTTCGTCATCGTTACAACACCACTTATATTTAAATCAATTGCAATTTTATTAGATATATGAGGTATTGTTTTAAGTGAAATTTTCATCTGCAGACCCTACTTGTTAAATTAAATTTGGGCATTTTACACTAAGTAAGGTAAAAATATGATTAGAGTTTGATTATTTGCTTAAGAGTGTCGTCAATTCAGAAGCTTTTTTTGAATCCATTTTTGTTAAAATTTTTCCAACTGTTTTTGGTTTGAGTGTACTCAGTATAGAAATCGCTTCTTTAACATCCATATCAGAGAGTATATTTGAAGCAGCAGCAGGTTTCATTTTCGCAAATGTTTGAGCGATTTTATTCATTTTTAAATTGCTAATCTCTTTTAAAACCTGTTCGTTTTTTGCTAACATCTCTTGAATTGATTTCTCTTTTTGAGATATTTTGCTGAGTTTATTATTGACAACTTCCTCTTGTTGACGAATTTTGCTCTCTTTTTTGCTTAAAAGCTCCTCTGTTGCTGTTTGTAGTGCGCTTAAAGCTTGTCTTTGTTCATCAATCCTCTCTAACTCTACTAAGAGTTCACCCTTTCTCTCTTTAAATATCTCTGTACATTCAAAAAGTCTTTCACTTGTCTGCAAGGCAAAGGTAGATGAAAATATTAAAGTCAAAAATAGTAATTTTTTCACATACTTCCTTTTCTATTATATGTCATCAAAGCAACCTCATCTAAATCTTTTGTTTCTTTTATTTTTTGATTTTTAATTATTTTTTTAATTTCATCAAGCTCTAAATATTTGAATTTTTCATGCTCAATCATATCAAGTTTTAGTTGCTCTTTTGCTTCGTTGACTTGTTTTTTAGTAAAATTTACCCAATCATGATTATGTTGTATTAAGTTTCTTGCAGATGACAGAAGAGTTCTTGATGCTAAAAACTCTGCCATTGTACCACTTTGTGGTGAGTCTATATCTTTAAGTGAATCATATGATCGTTCTAATGCTGATGTAGCATTATTTAAATCTATATTTGCTTTTTGCGCTACCCTCTCGCTACGCTCCATCGTATTCTTTTTTAATGACACCAGTGGGGTATAACGAGTTTTCAAATGCAATCCTTTAAAGAATTATTGTATCATCTCTCTCAGGAGAAGTAGAGATGATCCCCACCTTTGTTTTACTTATCTCTTGGATAGTTTTTACAAAATCTTGAGCATCTTTTGGAAGAGCATCAAAAGTTCTTGCACCTACAGAATTATTCCACCCTTTAAATGTTTTGTAAATTGGTTTTACATCTTTAAGGTTTGATGGCATATAATCTATCTCTTCTCCATCTAACTCATAAGCAACACAAAGTTTTACTTCATCAAAACCATCAAGAACATCAAGTTTCATCAAAGCCAATTCATCACAACCATTTAGACGAGCTGCATGACGCGTAGCTACAGCATCAAACCAACCACAACGACGAGCACGCCCAGTAGTGGTTCCAAATTCATGACCTTGTTCACCAAGACGCTTTCCATCTGCACCAAAATCTTCACTTGGAAATGGTCCATTCCCAACACGAGTACAGTACGCTTTGACAATACCTATCACTTTTCCAATATCTTTTGGGCTAATCCCTAAACCTGTACAAGCACCAGCACTAACAGTTGCAGATGAAGTAACATAAGGGTATGTTCCGTGATCAATATCTAGCAATGTGCCCTGTGCACCCTCTAAGAGAATTCTTTTGTTTTCATCTAAAGCTTTCCACACCATCTGTGTAGTATCTGTAATATATGGAGCTAATTTGTTTTTATATCCCTCTAGCTCTGCAAGGAGTGCAGATTCTATTGGAGTTGGAATTTCATATATATCAAAAATTGCTCTGTTTTGCTCAAAGTACTCTATAATTGATGCACATAATTTTGTAGGATTTAAAAGCTCGCCAACTCTAAAACCTGTGCGGTTAATCTTATCTGCATATGCAGGTCCGATTCCCTTCCCTGTTGTACCAATAGCCTTATCTCCTTTTAGTTTCTCTTTTGCTTGATCCACTAAAGCATGGTACGGAAGATTTAAGTGTGCTTTATCGGAAATATAAAGACGCCCCTCTAAACCTTCAAACTGAACCATCTCTTTTATAATTGATTCAGGGGATAAAACAACGCCATTGCCAACTACATTAATTGCATCAGGGTTAAGCACTCCAGATGGGATAAGATGTAGTGCATACTTTACACCATCAACCCAGATAGTATGTCCAGCATTATGACCACCTTGACTTCTACAAACCATATCATATTCACATGCCAATCTATCTACTATCTTGCCTTTTCCCTCATCACCCCACTGAATACCTACAATTAAATCTGCTTGCATAAATTTTCCTCTTTCTATAATCTTTAAATTTTTTTACTTTAGTACCTGAGTAGTTAAGACTAAGCTTAGCTCTTATCTCGTTTAACTAAACTTTCACAAAGTGCATCTGTATATATTGCAAAACCTACCGATGTCAATGCTTCACTTTTATATCTTCCACCACGGGCATATACTTCATTTTTATCAATAACTCTAAAAAACAACTCATCATAGTAAAGCATCTTTGCATAGTACATAGGAGCTAATACACTATTTGCATATGACATCTCTGAGCATAATTCTTTCATCTTTGTAAGCTCAAACCTAATCTCTTGCGGCACTATCTCTAAAAGTTCATCTATCTGCTCTATATGTTGAAGATATACAAGTTTCGTCAACCAATCAATATTCAAATTTAAAAATTTTTCTATATTCATATGACGAAAATCATCAAGTGACAGCTCATCAAACAAAGTAGTTAAAATTTTAGGTATCTTCATATTTGATATTTGAACTAGAGGCTCTAACTCTAATTCATCAAAAATTTCACTTGCAATATTTACGACATGTGAGAGTTTTGTATCTCCCATAAATTCAGCACCAACCTGATACTGCTCTTCCGTTGGATAACGAAAAACAGGCTGGATATAAAACCATTTTTTCTGTTCTGTATTTTTCCCTAAGCGTTTTTCAATTATTCTTACCACATCTATAGTAGAATCTGCACGAAGAGACAGCTCATGATTTTTTATATCATTTACCCTAATAAGCTCTTTTTCATCTGCAATACTTAGATGTTGGTGATAAGAAAATAACGGAGTTACTATCTCTTCAAAGTCATATTTATCTAAAATATCCGATGCAACTTTTTCTATTTTTCTCTTTATTTTAGCGCTAATGCCAAAGTACAATTTAGAACCATTAGGAATTTCATGCTCAAGTATCATTTATGCACCAACTTTAAAAAAAATTTCATTAAATACTTTACTTGCTGTGCCGTCATATTTTCTTCGATCTAGCTTACTCAAAACTAATTCAACGCTATTGACTACCCACACCATCTCATATACTGGGATAAGTCCCATCTGATTGATACGGAAAATTTTACCTTTTAAATGGTCTTGTCCACCAGCTACATTTACAGAAAAATCTTCTTTTAGCATATTTCTAATTTTCGAAGCATCTTTGTCATCAATAGTTGTCATTGACGGAGCTGGTGTTTCTGGATAAACATGAAGACCAATTGCTTCAAGCGAAGCTTTAACAGCTTTTGCACGGAGTGCTGTTTCATCATATAACTTCTCTAAACCTCCGCTACTCTCAATAGAGTCGAAAATTTCCAATAAACCAATAATTAAAGTGGTTGCTGCTGTATAGGCAGTTGTATTTTTTCTTTGTGATTTAATCTCAGATGCTAGGTTTAGATAATAACCCTTACCTGCACCAATTTTTTCAATTGCATTGTTATTTAAACCAAGTATTGATAGTCCAGGGGGGAGCATTAGTGCTTTTTGACTCCCAGCAATTAAACAGTCTATATTTGTAACATCAATCTTCTCAACACCAACGGCAGTAATGCCATCAGCTATTATCATAATATTAGGATTAATCTCTTTTACCGCTTTTGCCAGCTCTTCTACTGGATGACGAAGCCCACCTGCTGATTCACTTACTTGAACTGCGATAGCGTCTATATCGCTATTGACTTTGATAGCTTCAATAATTGACTCAACACTTACTGGAGTATCCCACTCATTTTTAATCTCTACACTTCCAAGTCCATTAGAGGAAGCGATTTTTCCAAATCTTTCACCAAATTTTCCTGAATTGACATTTAAAAGAGTGTTATGGCAAAGGTTAATAACCGCTGCTTCCATAGCACCTGTTCCACTAGAACTCAACATAACTACCTCATCAGTCTGAAGAAGGTTAAAAAGATGTTTTCTTGTTTTTTCAAAGATAGCTTCAAATTCTGGAGTACGATGATGCATTGTTTCATCAGCCATCGCATTACGAACATTCTGGGGTACTGGAGTTGGGCCAGGTGTAAAAAGTAACATAAATTAGGTTCCTAGGAGATTAGTATATTTTAAAACCTCGTATTATATCTAAAAATATTTAAATAGACTCTTGTTGAGTATATTATCTAGCCATTCTTGCTGTAATAGTGTTGAGCGTTTTAAATATAGCTTCTTCTTGAAATGGCTTTACCATATAGCCGTTTGCACCCTTTTTTATCATCTTTAAAACGCTTGCTTTTGAGCCTTCTGTTGTTGCCATAATAATGCGGGTTTTATTCCACTCTTTATTTGCACGAACAGCATCTACAACCTCTTCACCAGTCATATTTGGCATATTCCAGTCAAGAAGCATAATGTCAATTTTTTCTTTTTTCATAACTTCCATTGCTTCAAGCCCATCTTCTGCTTCAAAAAGGTTCAATTCATTCCATTCTGGCTTTTTAAAATATCTTGTCATTGTATTTGTAAGAACTCTTCTTACTATCTTGCTGTCATCTACTATAAGTAAGTTCATCTTTTTCTCTTTTATGGTAAAATTTGTTTTTGGCATTTTACCATATAAAGAATAAAAATTTTCTTTATTAATATATTAAAAAACATTATACAACTAAATCAAGGAGTATTATGACTATATTTGACTCAATCATTTTAGGAGTTATCGAAGGCTTTACAGAATTTCTACCTATTTCATCTACTGGACACCTTATAGTAGCAAGTCAATTTTTAGGAATTGAACAAAATAGTGTGACAAATGCTTATCAGGTGATCATTCAGTTTGCCGCGATACTTGCCGTTATATTTAACTATAAAGATAAATTTACTATTGAAAAAATAGATTTATGGACGAAGGTTTTTCTAGCATTTTTACCAATTGGAACCATAGGATATATTTTCTCAGACCAAATAAAAGCACTCTTTAGCACAGAGATTGTTGCTATCATGTTTATTATCGGTGGTGTTATTTTTTTAATTGTCGAGAAATTTTTTATAAAAGAGGAGACACATACAACGCATAGCGTTGAAGATGTCACACTAAAGCAATCAATGATTATAGGTCTTGCTCAGGTTTTTGCACTCATTCCTGGAACCAGTAGAGCAGGCTCAACAATCATTGGAGCATTGCTTGTTGGACTCAATAGAAAAGTAAGTGCGGAGTTTAGTTTTTTACTCGCTATGCCTGTTATGTGTGCTGTAACCGCCTATGATTTACTCAAACACTACCATGAATTTAGTGATGCAAACCTCATAACTTTACTAGTAGGTTTTGTTGTTTCATTTATTGTTGCATACCTTACGATAAAACTATTTATGGCATTTTTAGAAAGATTTACATTTGTTGCCTTTGGAGTTTACAGAATTATTTTTGGGGTAGTTTTACTTATAATTATAAATACTTAAGATGGAATATTAATTGCTCATTAACCCCTAGAATGGTTTAAGGAGTCACTATGCGAACTATTTACAAATACAATATGAGATTTCATATAGTTTTGGCAAAGATGGAGCTCTCTTTTTATAAAATGAGTCGTAAGTTTTTATAAAAGAGATATAAAATAAGGTTGTCAATTCTCTTGTGATGATTTAGGATGTATCATCGATATTTAGCCTTAAAAAAATTCCAAGGACGGATATACAAAGAGAAAATTTAAAAGGTTTGTAAAATAACCTTCGCTAAACTGAGTGCTTTTGCTCTATGAGACAACTTGCGCTTTACACTCTCTTCTAATTCACCCAAAGTTTTATCATGCCCAAGAGGAATAAACATGGGGTCATATCCAAAACCACCATCGCCAACAGTTTTTGTAAGTGCTGTTCCATACATCCAGCCATGAACACAATACTCACCTTTTTTTGTTACTATTGCTATTGCAGCTGTATAGTGAGCTAGTGATGCCGTTACATTTTTAGCTTGTATGCTATCTATGAGTTTGTGCAAATTATCTTTATCATTGGCATTCTCACCAGCATATCTCGCACTATAAATTCCAGGTTCTCCATTCAAAACATCAACACTTATACCACTATCATCTGCTAAAACAATAAGATTTTCATCATCTAAAGCTTTATAAACTGCTCTTGCTTTTATAAGTGCATTTTCTTTAAAAGTATCTCCATTTTCAATAATTTCAAACTCTTCCATAAGTTCACTATAGGCTATAACTTCATAATCACTATAGAGCGCTTTTATCTCTCTAACTTTCCCTTTATTGGCTGTTGCTAACACTAGTTTCAAAATTATATTTCCTTATTTTAATCTTTAAAGTTTACATTTAATTGTTCACAAAGTTAGTGTAAACAAATTTTTACTATAATTGCGACATTATATAATAAAATTCAAGGTATTTCATGTTTAAAAAAGTCTTTCCCCTCTCCGCTATTCTCTCACTTAGATTTTTAGGTCTATTTTTAGTTTTACCCGTTATTGCAATTTATGCATTAGAACTCAAAGGTGCTACGCCACTTTTAGTTGGTGTTGTTGTTGGTGGTTACGCACTTACTCAGGCAATCTTTCAAGTACCATTTGGAACAATGAGTGATAAGATTGGCAGAAAACCCACTCTTCTTTTTGGTCTAATTGTATTTTTAATTGGTTCTTTAATATGTGCGTTTTCAACAGATATATACACACTTATGGTAGGTAGATTTCTTCAAGGTGCTGGTGCTATTGGTGCCGTAATTACTGCTATGATTTCTGATTTAGTTCCAGAAGAGGTTCGCGGTAAAGCGATGGCTATCATGGGTGGCTCAATCGCGATAAGTTTTGCTCTTGCAATGGGTTTAGGACCTGTTATAGGCGCTAACTATGGTATAGATACTCTTTTTATAATTACGGCTGTTTTATCAATACTTGCTATGCTTATCCTTTTTACTAAGGTTCCAACTCCTCCAAGGATTAAACACACTTATCATGATACAGCAAAAACTTCTGACATATTAAAAGACAGTAATCTTTTAAATATGATTATCATCAACGCTATGCAAAAAGGTCTTATGACGGTTGCTTTTGTGCTAATTCCCATTATTCTCACAAGTGACACTTATGGTTTTGGATGGGAAACATCTGAATTATATAAAGCATACCTTCCAGCTATGATTTTAGGTCTTATTGCTATGGGACCTGCCGCTGTCTTTGGAGAAAAGAAAAATAAACCTAAAGAGATATTTTTAGCATCTATCGTTCTTTTTATTGGTTCATTTTTAATTATGGGTCTTACATCATCCGATACTATCTTTATAGTAGGTGTGGCAATGTTCTTTATCGCTTTTAATATGATGGAACCATTGGTTCAGTCCATGATAACAAAATTTGCAAAAGTGCATCAAAAAGGTGCTGCCTTAGGAATATCTAACTCAGTTGCATATTTTGCTACATTTATCGGTGGTACATCTGCAGGTCTATTTTTAGACCTAAGCAATAGAGAAACTATAGGTATTACTATCGCCGCTATAGCAACTATATGGCTATTATGGACACTAAAACTTCAAAATCCTACTAAACATTCTCATCTTTATTTAGCAAAAGATAGCATTGATACAGAGAAACTCAATGCTCTTGAGCATGAACACATTGCAGAATGGTATATAAATGAAACTGAAAATCTAGTTGTTGTTAAATACAAAACAGATTCCATAGAAGAAGATGCAATCAAGGCTAAGATTTCTAAATAACTGAAAATTATTCTGGGATTGACCCAGAATCTAACAACTAATTCTCTAGTAGAGTTTTATCTAATATGACAAGATTTACACAAGCCACTATTGTCATTTGGAACTCTCAAAAATATTCCATTTTGTGAGTTATGAACATCATGGCATGAAGCACACTCAACCATCCCATTATATAACTTAATTCCACCTGTTGGAGAAGCTAAAAAATCTTCAAGTAAATCAGATCTATATAAAACTGAAACTGGATGATCATCTGTAAGGTTTGGTCCAATTCTCCACTCCTGTCCAGGATAAATATCTCCACTAAAATGGCAGGCATTACAATTTGGAGTTAGAGCACCTGTTTGATGCCCCGCACCTGGATTGTTAACCATATTGTGAGTATCAAAAGATGCAACAGCACTCTCGTCACCCTCTCCACTAACTCCATCATGACAACTCAAACAAACCATAGAAGCATTATTTGGCATTCCTGCTGTACCCTCATAGAGAGTAAAAATTGTCGTATCTGTAATCTTTCTATTCCATAGTGGGCCATCTAAACCAACATTTCCTGCATGAGGAGTGTGACAAAACACACACACTTCAGTAGTAGCACCAGAATAAGTTCCATAAAAGTTAGTAACGCTTAAATCATGCTTGGACCCTACAATACTCAATCCCCACGCGATTTGAGATGTTAACGACAACAATATTATAATTTTTTTACTATTTTTCATGCTTTACAACCATCCAATAAACTTTAACTATATAAAATAAGGACTACTTTATATCATGATATATTGCTTGTATATCGGCATATTATAAACTTTATTTATATAATTTAAAATTAATAAAGCAGCTTAGTTGTATAGTATTATAATCAAACAAAATAATTGATGATATAGTTTCGAGCTATTCTCTGTTAATCAGCCCCTGCCCTGACGATAACCAAAGAGGGATACATAAAGTTATCCAAACACCAAACTCTTGTTTTAAAGAAATTTTATTTGATGTGATGATAGTTGAGCGCTTAGAAAGAGCGATAATATTCAGCCAAAGATGTTCCCATCCACCATGAACAAGATAAGCACTTAATAGTCTCCATAGTTCACCATCTAGTATAGAGCTGCGTTCATAGCGTAAAATTAATTGTGTGTAAGATGAAAAAAGTTCATTGAACAACCTCTCAAGGCTGAGTTAAGTGTGACGCTGTTTCCCTAATTATTTATTAGGGAGAACAAGCATGTTGAAATAACGACCCTCAAAGCGAGGTGGTTTATCCATTGTTCCTAGATCTTCAACCATTGGCCAAACTCTTAAAAGCACCTCTTTAGCAGCTTCTGGATGAGCCATTTCACGACCTCTTAAAAATACGCGAAACTTAACATGAAAACCTTTTTCTAAAAACTCTCTTGCATGTTTCACTTTATATGATATATCATTTTCAGCAATTTTTACAGATAATTTAATCTCTTTTACAACGATTTTTACCTGATTTTTTCTTTGCTCTTTAAGTTTTTTCTCTTCTTGGTATTTATACTTACCATAATCCATAATTTTTGCAACTGGTGGTTTTGCACCTGGAGCGATTAAAACTAAGTCTAAACCCAACTCATTTGCTTTATTCATAGCTTCATCAGTAGAGATAATCCCTAAAGGTTCTGCTCCATCTACATTACAACGCACTTCATCAACACGGATATCGTCATTCATTATGACGCGGTCAGCTTTTTTACTCAAAAATTTACCTCATTTATTTTAGTTTGTATAAGCTTTAAGAAATCTTCTTCGCTTAAATTATATTGCTCTCTAGTTCTTCTATCACGAATTGCGACAGTTTTACCTTCAACCTCTTCATCACCTATGATAATAAGCATAGGTACTTTTGTTTTTTCTGCTGTTCTGATTCTTTTATTTAGGGAATCATTTTTGGAATAAATCTCACTATCAGCACCAATATCGATAAGTTTATCGGAAATTGACTTAGCATAATCTTTATGCGTATCAGCAATTGGAACTATTGCAACCTGTGTAGGAGCAATAAACATCGGAAATTCGCCTGCATAATGCTCAGTTAAAATTCCTATAAAACGCTCAAAAGAACCTAAAATAGCTCTATGAATCATTACTGGCTGAATTTTTTCATTATCTTCACCATTATATTCAAGCTCAAAACGCTCAGGAAGATTAAAATCTAACTGTATGGTGCCACATTGCCATTCACGACCAATAGCATCTGTTATCTTAATATCAATCTTAGGACCATAAAAAGCCCCACCACCCTCATCTATCTCATATGGTAGTTTATTTTTATCCATTGCATTTTTAAGTGCCTGTGTAGAAACTTCCCACACTTCATCATTTCCAACAGCTTTTTCAGGTTTCGTTGAAATCATCATCTTATAATCAAACTCAAAAGTTGACATTATCTTATCTACAAAATCAACAACCTCTATAATTTGCTCTTCAATTTGCTCTGTTGTGCAAAAAATATGTGCATCATCTTGTGTAAATTCACGAACACGAAAAAGTCCATGAAGAGCACCAGTCATCTCATGGCGATGCACTACTCCGTACTCAAAATACTTGATTGGCAAATCCCGATAAGAGTGTAACTCATCTTCATAAACTTTAATATGACCAACGCAGTTCATTGGTTTTACACCAAATTCTACATCATCAATAGTAGTAAAGTACATATTTTCACCATAGTTTTGATAATGACCAGATGTTTTCCATAAGTCGCTTCTAAGCATCTCTGGTCCACGAACTGGCTCATAACCACGCTTACGATGTGCTTTAAAAAGTAAATTTTCAAGTCGTGCACGAAGTCTTCCACCAGCTGGAAGCCAAATAGGAAAGCCAGCACCTACTTCTTCACGGAAAGTAAAGAGTTTCATCTGCGCACCAATCTTACGATGGTCTCGTTTTTCAGCCTCTGCAAGCATAGTCATGTGATTTTTCAGTGATTCTTTATCAGCGAATGCGATACCATAAATACGAGTTAGCATCTCATTTTTAGAGTCACCGCCAAGATATGCACCAGCAATCTTAGTAAGCTTGAAGTATCTGATGAGACCAATGGTCGGTAAGTGTGGTCCACGACACAGGTCTTCAAATTCACCTTGCTTATAGATAGAGACAGTGTCGTCTGTGATTCTCTCCATAACAGCAAGCTTTAAATGGTCATTTTTAAATTTTTCTTTTGCTTCACTCATTGTGATTGAGTATTTTTCTATCTCGTACTTCTTTTTCGCAAATGAAAGCATCTGCTTTTCTATCCGCTTGAGATCACCCTCACCTACCTCTGCATCCGTTTTAAAATCATAATAAAACCCCTCTTTTACAGTTGGTCCAACATAAAATTTTGCATCTGGATAAAGTGACTTTATAGCCTGCGCCATAAGGTGAGCTGTTGAGTGACGAAGAACCTCTAAAGAGTCCTCTGAGTTGTCAAGATGAATTTGTTCACCCTCAAACCCAAGCTCTTTTGCAGTTTGTAAATCAATAATTTCATCATTGTGTTTTATTGCAATTGCATTCAATGTCTATAATCCTATATTTTTATACTTGGCATAATGCCCGTTTTTTACTTTAAAGCGCATGAAGCCTTACTAAAGTTCAGTTTTTAATACTGCACCATTCGAGGCATTTGAAACCAATAGCTGGTACCTTTTAAGCCATTTAGACTTAACCTCATTTTTATAAGGTTTCCATGCAGCTTTTCTTTTTGCAATTACCTCTTCACTTACATTAAGCTGTAATAAATGCTTGTCAGTATCTAACTCTATCTCATCACCATCTTCTATAAGTGCTATCAGTCCACCCTCAGCAGCTTCAGGAGAAACATGACCTATAGAAGCACCCTTTGTAGCACCTGAAAAACGACCGTCTGTAATAAGTGCTACACTCGAACCAAGTCCCATCCCTTGAATAAGAGCAGTTGGAGCAAGCATCTCTTGCATACCAGGACCACCTTTTGGACCCTCGTAACGGATAACTACAACATCACCAGCCTTAACTTTATGCCCCATAATTCCAGCGATAGCTTTTGGTTGCGAGTCAAAACACACAGCAGTTCCCTTGAACTGACGCATATTAGCTTCGATTCCTGCAGTTTTAACAACCGCTCCTTCTAAGGCAAGATTTCCAAAAAGAATAGAAAGTCCACCAACTTGAGAGTAAGCATTTTCATTTGTATGAATTATCTCCTCATCTAAGATTGTAGCATCCGCTATTCTTTGCTCAAGAGTTTCACCAGAAACCATAAGGCTGTCTAAATGTAAAAGTCCGCCACGGCGGCTTACCTCTTTCATAACTGCATTAACGCCACCAGCTCTATTTATATCATCCATATGAACTGTACTTAATGATGGGGATATTTTAGCGATGTGTGCTACTTTATCTGCAATTTTGTTAATATTCTCAATTTTATATTCAACATCTGTTTCTCTAGCAATTGCTAAAAGGTGAAGAACAGTATTTGAGCTTCCACCCATAGCCATATCCACAACAAAAGCATTATGAATAGCTTTTTCATTCAAAATATTTTTTATTTTAAACCGAGAGTCTTGAGCTTTTGCCATTGCAACAACTCTTTTAGCCGCTTTCTTCACAAGTTCAATTCTCTCTGGTGTCATTGCTAAAATGGTGCCATTCCCAGGAAGCGCTATGCCCATAGCTTCGCAAAGAGTATTCATAGAATTTGCTGTAAACATACCCGAACAGCTTCCACCTGAAGGGCACGCTTCACACTCTATCTCATACAGTTCCTCGTCCGTCATCTTACCCTCAGCATGTTGACCAACTGCTTCAAATGCAGTAGCAAGGTCAATAGGCGTGCCGTCCGCTTTGTGCCCCGCGGCCATCGGACCACCTGAAACAAAGATAGTTGGAACATTAACTCTTAAAGCCCCCATAATCATACCTGGAACAATTTTATCACAGTTAGGGATGCATATCATCGCATCTAACTGATGAGCATTCATAACAGTCTCAATAGAATCTGCAATGATTTCACGAGATGGTAAAGAATAAAGCATCCCCTCATGACCCATGGCTATACCATCATCAACACCTATAGTGTTAAAAACAAATGGGACACCACCAGCTTCACGGATAGCTTCTTTAACTATTTCACCATATTCATGTAAGAAAAAATGACCTGGAATAATATCTATATAGCTGTTAGCTATCCCAATAAACGGTTTGTCAAAATCTTCATCTTTTAATCCCGTTGCACGCAATAATGAACGATGTGGGGCTTTATCAAACCCTTTTTTTATAATATCACTTCTCATTTCAATCCCTATAATAGTAGTTTACTTTTAAATTATAAATGCGATTATATCATTTTTTTTAAAATTTGTTGCAAAAACTCTTTACAAATTAAAATCAATCGGCTATAATTCCGCTCACTTAAAAGTTAAGTGCGTTTTTTAACTGCGGGAATAGCTCAGTGGTAGAGCACAACCTTGCCAAGGTTGGGGTCGCGAGTTCGAACCTCGTTTCCCGCTCCATTATAATTATAAACTGTGAATTCACTCAAGATGCCCGGGTGGCGAAATTGGTAGACGCAGGGGACTTAAAATCCCCCGGTAGCAATACTGTGCCGGTTCAAGTCCGGCCCCGGGCACCATTGTTTGTTGATACTGGTGCCATCGCCAAGTGGTAAGGCCGCAGCCTGCAAAGCTGCTATCCCCAGTTCAAATCTGGGTGGCACCTCCAGTTTTATTTTTATAAAACTACAAGTGGATCTTTGGCAGAGTTGGTCGAATGCACCGGTCTTGAAAACCGGCGAGGGTCACACCTCCCAGAGTTCGAATCTCTGAGGGTCCACCAC
>Ga0256840_1000623_pt1 | contig 35529 bp, 34 predicted proteins | sample 355202metaG_FD_185969 | JGI IMG/M metagenome (GOLD analysis project Ga0256840, IMG submission 185969) | Hydrothermal vent microbial communities from Mid Atlantic Ridge, Atlantic Ocean - 355-202 | ecosystem: Environmental > Aquatic > Marine > Hydrothermal vents | place: Atlantic Ocean: Mid...
TTCTGCAGGATTAGAAGTTACATCTCTACCATGAAAAAGAATAATATTGCTGTTCTACAGGGACTTAAAAGTGCTTTAGATGGAAAAGCTTACACTCCTGTTGGGGTTGGGTGCTGAATGGTTACTACATAAGCAACAAATCAAACCTTAATCTTATTTATTGTATCCTTTCATAATTAATTATTTTTAAAATACAAAGGCATTTCAAATGACAAATGTTAGCATTATAGTCCTCGATTTTGGTTCTCAATATACTCAGCTTATAGCTCGTCGTCTTCGTGAAGATAAAATTTACTGTGAAATTCTTCCTTACCATGCTTCAGTAGAAGAGATTCAAACAAAAAATCCTAAAGGGATTATACTCAGTGGTGGTCCATCTTCTGTATATAATGAAGATGCTTACACAGTAGATCAGGGTGTTTACTCTATGGGTATTCCGGTTCTTGGTATCTGTTATGGTATGCAAAGAATTGCTGTGGATTTTGGTGGTTCAGTTATTCGTTCTTCTCATCATGAATACGGAAAAGCAGAATTAGAAATAGTGGGATATCCTGATAATGTATCTCCATTATTTAAAGATTGTGATAATCATCGTATTGTTTGGATGAGTCACAGTGACAGAGTTGATACTCTTCCTGAAGGATTTAGTGTCATTGCTACATCAGACAACTCTCCATACGCTGCTATCGCAAATGAAGAGAAAAAAGTATATGCTATGCAATTTCATCCAGAAGTACAGCACTCAGAAGAGGGTTATCTTATGCTTCGTAACTTTGCAAAAAATATTTGTGGTGTTACTGAAAAATGGAAGATGGAGCATTTCTTAAAACAACAAATCGAATCTATTCGTGAAAAAGTGGGTGATGGTAAAGTCCTTTGTGGTTTAAGTGGTGGTGTTGATAGCTCTGTTGTTGCTGCAATGCTTTATGAAGCAATTGGCGATCAACTCATTCCCGTATTTGTTGACAATGGTCTTTTAAGAAAAGGTGAACGTGAACAAGTTGAGGAGGTTTTTAAAGTTAATTTAAAAACGCCATTGATAACTGTTGATGCTGTTGATAATTTTTTAGGAAAACTTGAAGGTGTGAGTGATCCAGAAGAAAAACGTAAAATCATTGGTCATACTTTTATCGAAGAGTTTGAAAAAGAAGCGAAAAAACATGATGGTATTAAGTTTTTAGCTCAAGGTACACTCTATCCTGATGTGATTGAGTCTATCTCTGTTAATGGTCCTTCTGAAGTTATTAAGTCTCATCATAATGTTGGAGGTCTTCCTGATTGGATGGATTTTGAACTCATTGAACCATTACGTGAACTTTTTAAAGATGAAGTACGTAAAATTGGTTTAGAACTTGGACTTCCTGAGAGTATGATCAACCGTCATCCATTCCCTGGTCCTGGACTTGCTATTAGAATTATGGGTGATGTTAATGTTCCTGATTTAACACTACTTCGTGAAGCTGATGTTATTTTACTTGATGAGTTAAAAGCTAGTGGTTACTATGCTAAAACATGGCAAGCATTTGCAGTTTTACTTAATGTAAAATCTGTAGGTGTAATGGGTGATAATCGTACCTATGACAACACAGTTTGTGTACGAGTTGTAGAGGCAATTGATGGAATGACAGCAACATTTGCACACCTTCCTCATGATTTACTTGAGAGAATTTCACGTCGTATTATCAATGAAGTTGATGGTATTAACCGTGTCGTTTATGATATATCAAGTAAACCACCTGCAACTATAGAATGGGAGTAAGCGAAAGCTTCTCTTATGAAACCAACAGTCTATCTTTTCTCGATTTCTTCTCATCCAAACGCAGTTCAGGTTAATTCTTTAAAGATTACTTTTTTAAAGCCAAATATAGACTTTTGGAAATATGATTATTTAATTATAACTTCCAAACAGGCTTCCAAAGCACTACAACAGTATGATAAAAATGATTACATAGATAAACCTGCTTTATGTGTTTCAACACAGAGTGCTAAAAGTTATGAGGCACTTGGGGGGAAAGTCTTAGAGATTGGTGGTGGTTATGGTGACAATCTTATCCAGCACATAAAAAAATATCCAAAAGAAACGAAATGGCTTTACTTACGAGCAAAAGTGGTAGCATCTGATTTTGTTTCTCTTTGTAACACAGAGGGTTATCATATCGATGAAGTTATCATATATGAAAGTGATTGTTCAAAAGAAATTTTAGAAGTAGAAATTGAGGATGATGCAAGGCTTATATTTACTTCACCTTCTAGTTTGAACTGTTTTTTAAAAACACATACATTATCTCAAAACAATAAAATTATCGTGATAGGTAAGACAACAGCAAAAGCGGTTCCTGCTGGTTATGAGTATCACATTTGTGAAAAAACAACTATTGAAAGTTGTATACAACTTGCTAAGAACTAATCAAAAAGAGTATTTAACGACTTTTTAAGTCCCTTTTAGATAGACTCTTCAATATTCACCTAGGGGATGCAATGCGACATATATTACTCTTTTTTACAATATTTTTTTTATATACCTCTTTAGATGCAGCTACATATATTCGTAGTGTTAGAATAGCCTCTTTTCCAAATGAAAACAGTGCAAAAAAAGCTATGCTTGGTATGGAAAAATTCCTTTATCATCATGAAGATTTTCTCAAACTCAAAGAAGAAAATCAGTTTGAGCTTAAAATTGTCCCCTCAGGACACTATTATCTCCTTGTTCTAGAACCTTTTACAGATAGAAAAGTGATGCAGAAGATTTTAGATATTGTGAGAGAACGTCATAGTAAAGCATATCCTAAAAAATTACTTTCATATGACTTTTCAAATTTAAAAGTAAAAGATGAAAAGTTGGATCTTGCAGAGAAAGAGAATAAAGATCCTCTAAAAAAAGAGACGCAAAAGTTAAAAAGTACAACAACACAAGCTATTCAAACGCAGCAAGAAGTGATACCAAAAGTTGTTAGTACATCGAAGAACTCGCCTGTGGAAGTTATGCCAGTCAAGAAAGTCACGGCTGAAGTGCCACCAAAAGAAAAAACTAGCAAAGCAATTGCATGGTATGAAAAATATGATGAGAAAAATATTTTAGTTGTTACTTTGATTTTTTTAGTTCTTTTGTTGATTTTATTAATTTTATTGATAGTATATATCATCAGAAACAAGAAACTTCAACATCAAAGTACTATTTTGCAAAGAGTGATAGAGAATACAACAGAAGAATTACATTCAAAAGAACGCTTAATGGCACATATAAGTCATGAACTCAGAACACCGATGACAGCTATTTCTGGACTTAGTAATCTGATACTAGAAAACGAACTTCCTGCTTTTCAAAAAGAGAATGTACAAAATATTGAAAACTCTGTGAATAAAGCAATAGAGATTATAAATGATATTTTAGATGTTACAAAGATAAATGCAGGAGAAATGCGAATAGTAAACCAAGAATTTAACATAAATAGTGTTTTAGAACATGTTTTAAATACGGTATATATTCAGGCGAAGAACAATAACGTGAGTTTAAATTTAGATGTTAATGATAATGTTCCGGTACACCTTATTAGTGATTCACTGCGTTTAGGACAGGTACTTATCAACTTACTCTCTAATGCTATCAAGTTTAGTAAAAATGGAGAAGTGAATTTATATATTTCTAAAAAAGAGACTTTTGTGGATAGTGTACGTCTTGAGTTTAAAGTTGCTGACACGGGCATTGGGATGACAAAAGAAGAGTTAAATAAAATTTTTACCCCTTATACACAAGCTAATGCTGCAACAAACAGAGAATTTGGAGGTACAGGACTTGGGCTTGTAATATCTAAAGAGTTGATTGAAAATATGAAAGGAAAAATAAAAGTTCACAGCCAAAAAGGCGTTGGAACAACTTTTGTATTTACCATCCTTACAAAAATTAAGGATATTGAAAATAAACGTAATTATCATCTGCCATCTGATGATTTGCTCAATAAAAACATCCTTATAGCCGAGAGCTCAAATAAAAATGTAATAGCACTCATGAGGGCTTTTAGATATTTTAAATATAAGACGCATGTCATACCATTGTTATCAGAAAGTTTTGCACAAGAGAGTACTAATTTTGATATAGTAGTTATTAATCAAATGGATTTAACTTCACAGGCGATAAAGAAACTACAAAAAATGCACTTTAACAATCGAACGAAGACAAAAATAATTTTGATAAGTGAACGCTACACTATTTTAGATAAAGAAATTTTACAAGAGTTAGATATTGCAGGTTTTTTAAAGATACCTTTTACGCAGCAAAGTGTACTCAATGTCTTAAGTGAAATTTATGGGATGCAAAAGACAAAAGATATCTCAAAGACAAATGTTATAAAAGAGAAACTGACTCAAATGAAAGGAAAAAAAATTCTTGTTGCTGAAGACAATATACTTAATCATAAAGTAATGTCTGGTTTGATGGCTAAAACAGGTATTGAATTGAGTTTTGTCACTAATGGGCAAGAAGTTGTAGATTTGTTGAAAAAAGGACTTCAATTTGATTTAGTCTTAATGGATATAGAAATGCCTATTATAGATGGCTATGATGCAACAAAAGAGATCAGAAAACATCAAGAGTATAATAATATGCCAATTTTAGGACTCAGTGCAAATGTTGGGGATGACGCCATAGATAAAGCTTTTAGCAGTGGGATGCAGGGTTATATAACAAAACCTATAGTTGTTGATGTGTTTTACAAAAAAGTATATGATGCGCTTGCCCATGAAATTAAACGTGCGCCAAATATGATAAGTGAGACAAGCAAAGAAAATGCAGTTGAACTCTCTGTGGTGATGGGTTTAGGACGTTGTAACAATGATAAACAATTGTATAAAAGTGTGCTTGAAGATTTTAAAAAATCTACACATCATCGTCAGCGACATTAAAAGAGTTATGCCAAAAAGCGAACTTTAAAGAGGCAAAAAAAGTAACACTCGATATTAAAGATGTATCTTTGACTATTGGTGCTTATCGTCTTTATGAGAACCTTGATACTCTGCAACATGAAATAGAATATGGAGTCAAAGGAAACTGGGAAGATACTCTTGTCGAGTATACTGAAATATTGCAAGAGCTTTTAGCAGAGATAGATGCATATCTTGATGATAAATAAAAATAAATCAAGCATAGTTTTAGTATAATATCATTAATCTGAGTAGTTCGTGTCAGCACTGATATGCGGGTTCTACATATACAAAACGTGAACTAGTAGAGCTACTGTGTGTCGATGATTTCGCTTGAGGTATGTTAACTCTTCCGATGAAACTGTCGCCGTTAGGTAGTTCTCTCTTCACCCAAATTAGGCTTTTAGAACCAAGCCAATAGTGTGACGGCTACTCGGGTTTATTATTTTATAGTGCTGTTTTGTAAAAATGTACTTATTTCATCGAAGGTGTGATGAGTAGATTTTTGTACTACAGACTTTTAACATATTATGGAGAGTTCAATGAAAATATTGATTTTGGGAAGTGGTGGACGTGAATATTCAATAGCACGTGCAATTAAAAATGAGAATGAAGAACATGAGTTATTTTTCCAACCTGGAAACGGTGCTACAAATAATCTTGGAAAAAATTTAGATATTCAAGATTATGATGAGCTAGCTGCGTTTGCCAAAACAAATGAAATTGAACTGACTATAGTAGGACCAGAGGCTCCTCTCGTGGATGGTGTTGTAGATATTTTTAAGTCAAATGGTTTAACAATTTTTGGACCAAGTAAAGAGGCTGCACAACTTGAAGGTTCAAAAGTCTATATGAAAAATTTCTTAGCAAAGTATAATATTCCAACTGCTAGATATATTGAGAGTGACTCTATAGAAGAGCTGTTTAAATTTACAAACAAACTTGAAGCACCTATTGTTGTAAAAGCTGATGGGCTGTGTGGTGGTAAAGGTGTCATTATCGCTCAAAGCCATGATGAAGCTAAAAAAGCGATTAGTGAAATGTTGAGTGGAAAAAGTTTTGGCGATGCTGGAAAGAAAGTAATCGTTGAAGAGTTCCTTGATGGATATGAACTTTCTATGTTTGCTGTATGCGATGGAAAAGATTACATCTTACTTCCTGCGGCACAAGACCATAAAAGACTCTTAGATGGAGATCAAGGGCCAAATACTGGTGGAATGGGCGCATATGCACCAACACCTTTGGTTGATGAAGAACTGTATCAAAAAGTAAAAGATAGAGTGATCCGTCCTACTCTTGATGGAATGCAAAAAGAGGGTGCACCTTTTGAGGGTGTTTTATTTATTGGGATAATGGTTGTAAATGGCGAACCTATTACTTTAGAGTTTAATGTTCGATTTGGTGACCCTGAATGTGAAATACTTATGCCTTTAATGACTTCAAGTGTCTCTGATATGTTTTATAAAGCTGCTAGAAATCGTTTATCTGATATTGAAGTAGAGTTTTCAAGTCAATATGCTGTTGGTGTTGTTATGGCAAGCGAAAACTATCCTTATGGTAGTTCTAAACCTGCAGAAATCATTTTGGACGACGTGAAACATGAAGAGATTGAAGAAAATACACACATCTCTTTTGCTGGTGTGAGCATGGAAGATGGTACACTTTATGCAACGGGTGGTCGAGTACTTGTTTGTGTGGGGCTTGGTGATTCTATCAAAGAAGCAAGAGACAGAGCATATCTTCGATGTGGTCAGGTACATTTTGTAGGGAAAAAACTTCGTACAGATATAGCATACCAAGCATTATAAGATAACCTGTTTTGAATGAAGATATAGAAAATATACTCCATCGTGAGAATCTAACTTTAGCATCTATAAAAAAAAGATCTTTAGCTTTTTTTATTGATGAGATGCTCTTGTCTTTTTTGTTAGTTATTGCAATGTCAGATTCTTTTGCAAATGCAAAAACTATGGAAGATATTATTATTTTAACAAATAGTTATGTTATGCAATATATCTTGATGAAAATAGTTTATCAGACTTTTTTTGTTATGCAGTATGGTGCTACACTTGGTAAATTGGCTGTAAAAATTCGTGTGATTGATATACAAACAATGTCGAATCCTAGTTTTTCGATTTCGCTTAATCGTGCTATTTTTAGAATTATTAGTGAAATGCTTTTTTATCTTGGATTTTTATGGGGAATGTTTGATCCTACTCGACAAACATGGCATGATAAAACAGCAAGAACTTTAGTTGTCAATGCATAAGCTCCTCTTTTTTTTCTCTCTTTTTTTTACTATTACTCTGTTAAACGCAGCAGATAAAGTTGAGATATATGCAACTTCTCTGACTTCGAGTGACAATATAGTCAAGGCTAAAGGCGGTGTTTCTGTTATCTATAAAGATTACTTCCTAACAGCCCAAAGTGCTACCTACGATAAAACAAGTGGTGATTTGGAATTATACGGCAATATTCGCCTCAATAACAATGGAAAATATAAAATCTTAGGTAAATATGCACGTCTGAATCTTGCAAAAAAAGAACGAGTGTTTCAACCTTTTTATATGCTTGATGCTACATCAGAGGTTTGGATGAGCGCAAATGAAGGAAAAACAAAAGATCAAATAATAGCTATAAAATCAGGAGTAGTGAGTGGGTGTGACCCAGTGGATCCATTATGGACAATGGAGTTTACTTCTTCTGATTATAATGCCAAAACAAAGTGGATAAACCTTTACAACACACGACTTTACCTCTATGATATTCCTATTTTTTACACACCATATTTTGGATATTCTCTTGATACTACAAGAAGAACAGGACTCTTAACGCCAGCGATAGGGCTTTCAGATAGTGAAGGGTTATTTATAGAACAGCCATTATATATAGCGGAGCAAAACTGGTGGGATTTAGAACTTTTACCACAGCTAAGAACTAACCGTGGTAGTGGTATCTATTCAACTTTTCGTTTTCTTGACTCCAAAACTTCCAAAGGAGAGTTCAAAGTAGGGTATTTTAAAGAAAAAGATAAATACTTCGAAAAAAATAATCTTAAAAATAAAGAACACTACGGATTTAACTTTAATTATGATAACAGTGATGTGCTCAACCAATGGTTGAGACAAGATTTTGCAGGTCAATCAGGACTTTATATAGATATAAACCATATGAATGATGTTGATTATATTAACTTAAAAACGAATGATACAATGAACCAAGTTACATCAGCACAAGTTCTTTCTCGAGTAAATCTTTTTTATAATACACAAGACCATTATTTTGGTTCATATTTTAAATATTATGAAGATTTAACACAACAAACAAATGATAATACTTTGCAAAAGCTTCCTACATTACAATATCATCACTATTTAGATACATTTTTACAAGATCATTTGCTTTACTCTTTAGATGTTCAAAGTAATAATATTTATAGAAAAATAAACAAAAGAGTTGTGCAAACAGATGTAAACCTTCCTGTGGTATTGCAAACTGCATTATTCGATGAGTATGTAAATGTCTCATATAAAGCGAATCTTTTTTTAGAACATTCAAGTTTTTTTGGAACTGAGGAGACACCCTTAGTTGGTATGGAATACAACAATGGTTACTACGCTCGGAACTATCATACACTTACTGCTTCAACACAATTGACAAAGGCATATGATGACTTTATTCATGTTATAGGCGTTTCAGCGAGTTACAACCAGTCCTCATGGGATACAAAGAGTGGTTTTTATTCTGATTTATCTAGCTACTGTTCAAACGCAGTAAATTTATCTGATTTAGATTATGATACTCGTTGTGAATTTTATAATGTAACAGATATTGAAAATACTGCAATTGTTGATTTTACACAATATTTTTATGATAAATCACAAGGTGAGATAGCATATCATAGGCTTTCTCAAAGAATTTCGTATTCAAACACTGCGCAGAGATATGGTGAACTTGAAAATGAACTTGATTATAAGGTAACAAGCTATCTTTCTTTTTATAACAATATGTTTTTCAACTATGAAGATAATGGATTTTCTAAAGTTTTTAATAAAGTAGAATTTAACCGCTATGGTGCCAAACTTTCACTTTCACATCTTTTTAAAGATACATTTTTACCAAAGAGTCCAACATATACTCCTTATACCAGCTATATTACGGCCAGTGGAGATTATGATTTTGACAAACATTATTCTTATTCTGCTTCCTATAATTATGATGTTCAAAGAAATGAGAAAAAAAGTTTTTCTTTTGGGTTTATGTATAAGAAAAGATGTTGGGATTTTGGGATAAAATATGCTGAAAACAACAGACCGGTACTAACAAATGCAACAACAACAAAGTCATCTGTATATGATAAATATATTTATTTGACAATAGTACTCAAGCCGCTCATGAAACCAAAAACTGGTAATTCGTTTTTGTCGTACAAATTAGCTAATTAGTAAGAGGAGTTTTTTTGCAAAAATATAAAGATATTTTGTATGATAGAAAGGATGCTGCTACTAAACTTTTAGATGTTATTCCAATGCAGAAGTTGAAAGAAGAAGAGTGGAATATAATTGCAGTCTCCAAAGGAGGGCTTGAAGTAGCTTCATATATAAAGAGAAAGCTCAAAAATGAATTAAATATTTTGTTTTTAGAAGCTATTATGGCACCAAATAATTCAGAATGTGAAGTTGCTAGAGTAAGTGAGAGTGAGGAGATAGTACTCAATGAAGAGTTGATTAACTCTTTTGAAATACAATATGACTATATATATGGAGAAGCTCATCGAAAGCATGAAGAAGATATACTTAGCTATATTTATCAGTACCGAAAAGGACGACCATTTCCAAGTATGCACAACAAGGTGGTGATGCTTGTTGATGAGGGAAGTGAAACAGGTAGTAAGTTTATGACAGCTCTTAAAACTATTTTGGCGCAAAAGCCAAAGGCTGTATATATTGCAGTACCGCTTATACCAACAGATGTCTTGGAAGTTTTAGAGACCTTTGTTGATGATATCTTTTTTCTATATGATATAAATGATTATGTAGAAACTGCTTTATATTATAAACATTTTGAAGAAATTGATGATGAAGAAATTGAAAAAATACTAGAGGAAAGTAAATGACATATGATGTGAAATTAGAGTTAGAAAATAGAGTTGAAGAGTATTCATTTGGTGATGTAGCAAAGCAAGCAAATGGATCGGCTTGGATAAAATCAGGTAAAACCGTCATCCTTGCGACGGTAGTTATTGATGAGACTGAAATTGTTAAAGATGATTTTTTACCTTTAACAGTTCAGTATATAGAGAAAACATATGCAGCTGGGAAAATACCGGGTGGCTTTTTTAAACGTGAAACAAAGCCAAGTGATTTTGAAACTTTGACTTCTCGTATTGTTGATCGTTCTCTTCGTCCACTTTTCCCAAAAGGTTTTGGACACCCTACACAAATAACCATTATGGTTTTTAGTGCAGATGCTGAATCAGATATGCAAATACTTGCACTAAACGCAGCATCAGCAGCACTGTTTACATCAGATATTGATATCAACACAAGTGTAAGTGCAGTTCGTGCTGCAAAAGTAAATGGTGAGATAGTAATCAACCCAAAACTTTCAGACTTAAAAGAGTCGAGTTTAGATTTGTACTTATCAGGAACAAAAAATGATTTGTTAATGATAGAGATGCGTGCAATAGGTGGGGAAAAAATAGAAGTTGAAGATACTTATGAGCCAATGCTTGACCCTATGATGGATCCAAGTTTAGGAACGATTGTTATTGACACGCATGTGTCAAATGCAATGCCAGAAGATGAACTTATTGCAGTACTAGACAAAACAGAAAAGGTACTTTTTTCACAAAACAATGAGTATGAAATAGTCTTTGGAACATACAAAAAAGATATACAAGCACTTGATTTAAAAGCTGATGGATTAAATGAAGAAATGCTAAGCTTTGTAAAAGAGCGTCATATACAAGATATTCAAGATGCTATAAAGAAGATGGCAAAGTCAGAACGCTCAACTGCATTAAGAAAATTACGTAAACAAATCTTAGAAAACAATGTTGAATGGGATGAATTAGAACTTAAAGCTGCTATAGAGGCTGTTAAAAAAGAAGAGGTACGTTCACAAATTCTTAATGATAAAGTACGTGCAGACGGTCGTTCTTTAACAGAAGTTAGACCTATTAGTATAGATACAAATGTATTACCAGGTGCACATTCTTCTTGCCTTTTTACGCGTGGTCAAACGCAGGCATTGGTTGTTCTTACTATGGGTGGACCTAAAGATGCACAAATGTTTGAGAGTTTGACAGATAGTGGTACGCAAAATGAAAACTTTATGGTGCACTATAATTTTCCAGGTTTTTCAGTTGGAGAAGCTTCTCCAATCATGGGAACAAAAAGACGTGAACTCGGACATGGTAACCTTGCTAAACGTGCACTAGAGCCAGTTATCAACCTTGATGGTGAAACAGTACGCTTGGTTTCTGAAATACTAGAGTCTAATGGTTCATCCTCTATGGCAACAGTTTGTGGTGGCTATTTAGCTTTAAAAGCAGCAGACATTGAGACGAGTGATACTATAGCCGGTATTGCTATGGGTATGGTAAGTGATGGAGAAAAATACTCTATACTTTCTGATATTATGGGACTAGAAGATCATGATGGTGATATGGACTTTAAAGTTACAGGTTCTAAAGATGGTATTACTGCTATGCAGATGGATATTAAACTTGGTGGAATTAGTTTAAATGTCTTAAAAGAGGCATTGTATCAAGCAAAAGAAGGACGTTCTCACATTATTGATATCATGCTAGATGCTGAATCAAAAATAGAATTTAATGATGGCGTATTACCTTCAACAGAGTTTTTTCATATTGATCCAAGTTATATTGGCGAGATTATTGGTCAGGCAGGTAAAAGTATACGTGAATTGATTGAAAAGTTTGAAGTAGCAATCGATATAGATAAAAAAGAAGGTAAAGTAAAAATTACTGGTAAAAATAAAGAGGGTGTAAAAGGGGCAAAAGAGCATATTCATGCAATAGTTAACGCACCTAAGAAAGAAAAAGTTACATATAAAGTTGGCGATAAATGCGAAGGTACAGTGAAAAAGATAGTTGACTTTGGTGCCTTTGTTGAACTTCCAGATGGGACAGATGGACTCTTGCATATTTCTAAAATATCTAAAGAGAGAGTACAGAATGTAAGTGATGTACTGAGTGAAGGTCAAAAAATTAATGTAGAAATTTTAGAATTTAAGGGAAATAAGATTTCTTTAGGCATAGCATAAGAGAATATTTAGCAAAGCTTCTATATAATGCGCTTATCAATTTCAAGTAGGGAAATCTAGGCATTTATGTTTGGGTTGCTTCATTGTATGATGAGGTTACGCTATCCGAACGGGTTGTAATTATTTTAAGGACATATTATGAAAAAAATTCTTTTTCTTTTAGTAGCATTTTCAGCTGCTGCATTCGCAAATGAGGGTAACGTTGCTAACGAAACTCTTAAAGCTTACTCAATGATCGCTGCTGGTCTTGGTCTTGGTCTTGCTGCATTAGGTGGAGCTATCGGTATGGGTCATACTGCTGCTGCAACTATCGCTGGTACTGCACGTAACCCAGGTCTTGGTGCTAAACTTATGACTACAATGTTCATCGCTCTTGCAATGATCGAAGCACAAGTTATTTATGCACTAGTAATTGCTCTTATCGCACTTTACGCAAACCCATATTTAGGATAGTCTTTAGACTTCTTAAATAACCTCTGACTCTAGCTCTTTTGAGCTAAAGTCATTTTTATACCACTCTTTAAATGCGCAGGTGGTGGAACGGTAGACACGCAACGTTGAGGTCGTTGTGCCTTCGGGTGTGGGGGTTCAAATCCCCCTCTGCGCACCATAATCTTTCAATTAATTTAATTCAAACTTCATAGCTTACAAGGCAATTTTTTTCGTTATAATTTTAAATAGAAATTTAATAATATACATAAGTCTATCACATTTGTATTTATAAACTTTTTTAGTGTAAAATTACCAAAAGAGGAAAAATAATGAAAATAGCAAAAAATATAACTGAACTTGTGGGCAATACCCCACTTGTCAAATTGAACAATGCATCTGATATTTCAGGGGCAACTATTTTAGGTAAATGTGAATTTATGAATCCGACGAGCTCTGTCAAAGACCGTATAGGGTTTAATATGATACGCAGAGGCATCGAATCTGGGAAGATCACTCCCCAAACTACCATCATAGAACCCACAAGTGGTAATACTGGTATAGCACTTGCAGCAAATTGTGCAGCTCAAAATCTAAAACTTATTCTTACTATGCCAGAATCTATGAGTGTTGAGAGAAGAAATTTACTCAAAGCACTTGGTGCTAAACTTGTTCTTACTCCGGCAGCTAAAGGGATGAATGGGGCTATTGCAAAAGCAGTAGAGTTGCAAAAAGAAACTGAAAACTCTTTAATATTACAGCAATTTGAAAATCCTAATAATCCTGAAATACATGAACTTACAACAGCAAAAGAGATTTTAAATGATACAGAGGGAAATGTAGATGCTTTTGTTGCAGCAGTTGGAACAGGTGGCACACTCACTGGAACATCAAAGGTTTTAAAAGAGCATAATAGGGAGGTGGCTATTTTCGCTGTTGAGCCTGCTGCTTCAGCTATCCTTTCAGGAGAGTCACCATCTCCTCATAAAATTCAAGGAATAGGTGCAGGTTTTGTTCCTGCTATCTTAGATACTCACTGTTATAGTGAAGTGATTAAAGTGAGTAATGAAGATGCGATAGAGACTGCTAGAATGCTTGCAAAAAAAGAGGGTTTACTAGTAGGTATCTCTGCAGGTGCAAATGTATACGCAGCAATGCAAGTTGGTTCACGTCCTGAATTTCAGGGTAAAACAATAGTGACGATACTTTGTGATACAGGAGAGAGATATCTTTCAACAGAACTCTTTAGTGAATAAAAAATATCTCGAGACAATAAAAATCAAAGATGGAGAGATATTTCATCTCTCTTATCATCAAAAACGCCTCAGTACTACGCTTGGTAAGGCTAGCTTTTTTTTAAAAGAGATTATAACTCCGCCAAAAGAAGGATTGTATCGATGTCGTGTAGTTTATGATGCTAATGCTTACACCGTAGAGTATTTTCCCTATTCTAAACGCAGTGTTAAGAGTTTAAAGCTAGTTTATTGTGACGCGATAAAGTATGATAAAAAGTATGCCAACAGAAGTGAGATTGATACCTTGATGGAGCAAAAAGGCGAGTGTGATGATATTCTTATTGTTAAAGATGGTCTTATACGTGACACTTCTATTGCTAATGTTGCATTTAAGCAAAACAAACAGTGGTTTACACCATTATCGCCACTTTTACATGGTACAACAAGACAAAGATTATTTGATACCGGAAAGATTAAAGTAAAAGATATAAGAGTAGAAGATTTAAAAAACTTTTCGCAGATAGCACTGATGAATGCCATGATAGATTTTGATATAATAACAAATGAAAATATTAGGGAGATAATTTGTTAGACAATTTACTACAAGACAAAGATTTTGCAGGGTTAATGAGCAAAAATATACAAGAGTTAATTATACTGTTTTTTCAAAAAGAACAAAATTTTGGGATACTATGCAAAATAGAGGATATATCTTTTAGTCCTGAACTACCAGAAGAGATCAGAAATGAGTTTCGAGAGATGACACTCTTCTTTTTGGCGGGTTATACTTTTGAGACGGCTAGAATAGAAGAGAACAGACTTCTTTTTGAAGCAGGATTTGGAAGTGATAATATTGGGAGTTTAGTGAGTGTACCACTTTTGAGTATTTTACAAATTATTGTAGATGAAACACCCGTCTTGATTAATCTTGCTATATATGAAGAAGAAGAAGAAACACTAAAGAGTGATACAGTAGATGAAAATGGAGTTAAAAACTCCATGGCTTCATTTTTGAATAATCCCGAAAATTCGAAATTTTTAAAATAAACTTTACCTTCTTTACACTTTGTTAAGTGAAAGAAGATAGTTGACTACATTGTCAACAAAGGCATCGTGTTTTCTCTCTTTGAGATATGCGATGTAGAAGTGACGAGTGATTTTATGGTTTTTTAGTCTTGCTTCAAACAATCTACCTGCTTCAATTTCTGACTTGATGACATGACGAGACATGATAGATACAAGAGGTCTCTCAGCATCTTTGTCTGCGTGTGTAATTGATTCTTTAATAGAAGTCGGACTAGCAAGAACACCAATAACATTAAAGTGACTACAGTTTACTCCTATCTCTTCAAAAGTCTCAGCAGTTAAACGTCTTGTATGAGACTCTTCATTTCTACATATCCAGTCAAATTCTAGTAAATCTTCTGCACTTAAGTGTTTTTTGATAGGTTGATTTGAAAATACTACAAGTTCATCTTCAACCCATTCACGATAAATGATTCCATCTCTAAAAATTGGTGATTCAATAAGTGCAACATCGATCTTTTTGTCTTCTAGTTCATCAATGATTTTTTCAGAAACGTCAACATTCATAAAAACTTCATTATCTATACGTTTTTTTATTTCTCCAAGATAACTTGGTAAAACATAATTACCAATAGAAAATGAAGAACCCATAACAAAAGTGAACTCTTTATTGATAATTTTCAGTAAATCTTTTTCACTACTTTGAATAGCTTTTTCAAGCTTTTGTGCAATTCTGTAAAGGTCTTCACCCTCTTTTGTAAGAATAATTCCGTTTTTCTTTCTATCAACAACTTTTGTGTCTAAATAGTCTTCAATAAACTTAATTTGCTGTGTTACAGCAGGTTGAGAAATTCCAAGTTTTGCCGATGCTTTGGAAAAGCTTTTTTCTTTAATGACCATCAAAAATGTTTGTAATTTAGCAAAATCTCTTAACATAATAATTCCTATAAGTAAAAATAATGACGAAAGTATAACTCATAATTATAATTATTGCAATAGTTTTGTAATAATTTTAGCTTTTTTTGTTATAATATTATAAACCTGAAACAAATTGTGGATATGTATGAATAAAATATTTGAAAAACTTAATGATTCTCAGTCAAACGCAGTAAAGAAAATAGATGGACCAGTGCTTATTTTGGCTGGTGCAGGAAGTGGAAAAACGACGACTATTGTCTCAAGGCTGGCGTATTTAATAGAAGAGGTGGGTATTCCTGCTTCAAATACCTTGACACTTACCTTTACAAACAAAGCAGCCAAAGAGATGAAAGAGCGATCTCTTGCCATGATAGAAAATGTAGCCTATCCTCCGCTGCTTTGTACTTTTCATAAGTTCGGATTGTTGTTTTTAAAGTTCAATATCCATCTTTTGGGACGTGCAAATAATTTTGTAGTCATAGATACAGATGATAAGAAGAGAATTATTAAAAAGATAAACTCAGAACTGCCACTACCTTTAATGGCAAGTGAAATTTCAAGATATAAAAACTCACTGCTCTCTCCGGATGATGCATATAAGCAGGCCGAGCTTTTTAATTATAAACAAATTGCTGAAGTCTATGCAGAATATGAAAAATATTTATCTGAAAATAATCTTGTAGATTTTGATGATCTTATAGCGCTTACTTATAAACTCCTAGATGAAAATCCTCAGCTTGCAGAGGCTACTTCTAAAAAGTATCAGTATATAATGATTGATGAGTATCAAGATACGAATGAACTACAGTTAAAACTCTTACAAAAGCTTTGTACGGCGCACAATAATCTTTGTGTAGTTGGCGATGATGATCAAAGTATTTATGGTTGGAGGGGAGCAAATATTCGTAACATCATTGAATTTGATAAAGATTTTACCGGTGCTGAAGTCTTTAAACTTGAAGAGAACTATCGTTCACGCTCACCAATTTTGAAAGTTGCCAATGCTTTGATCGAGCATAATCGCTCTCGTTTAGGTAAAAAACTTATTGCAACACGTGGTGATGGAGATGAAGTTGCAACACTCAATTCAAATGATGAAAATGAAGAAGCTAGAAAAATTGCGATAAAAATTCAAAAACTTCTTGATAGTGGGGTAAGAGCCAAAGAGATAGCAATCTTGTATCGGGTCAATGTTCTCTCACGTTCTATAGAAGAAGGTTTAAATAGGTCAGGCATTAACTATAAACTTGTAGGCGGATTACGCTTTTATGACCGTGCTGAAATTAAGGACTTGATCTCTTACATCAGAGTGATTACAAATAATCATGATGATTTCTCTTTTAAACGGATTGTAAACAAACCAAAACGTGGTCTTGGTAAAGCAAGTATAGAGAAAATTGAACTTGCTGCACATCAAAATACAACTTCAATTTTTGAATATATTAAAAATGTAGAAGTCAGTGAACTTGAAGCCTTAGTGAAAAAGAAAAACACAGCAACATTGAAAGAGTTTGTAAAAAACCTTGAAGATGTCGCAAAACTAGCAAGAGAATCAAGCTACGAATTTATTGATGTTTTAGAAGAAACTTTTCATGTAAAGAAAATTTATGAAAATGTACAAGATGCACAAGAACGCCTTTTGAACATGGATGAGTTTTATGGTCTCTTTCGCGATTTTGTGAAAAAAAATCCCCAATCAGGTTTAGATGAATTTTTAAATGAACTTACTTTACAAAGTGAACAAGATCAGGTTGAAGGTGAAAGTATCTACATGATGAGTATTCATGCTTCAAAAGGTTTGGAGTTCGAGCATGTTTTTGTTATAGGGATGGAAGAGGGCTTTTTACCACTTGTTGGAGATGGAAGTGATCTTGAAGAAGAACGTAGGCTCGGTTATGTAGCATGTACACGTGCAAAAGAAGGCTTAACACTTTGCCATGCTGGAAGTAGATTTTATAAAGGTCGTAGAAGTGACTTGGATAAGAGTAGATTTTTTAATGAAGCAGGACTTTGTGAGGGTTCTTTAATAGTTGAGAAAAACACTGCGTTTAAAAAAGGTGATTTGGTGCGTCATAAGATCTTTGGTACAGGGCGTATCCTTGGTGTCTCTAGAGCAGGAAAAGAGTTTAAACTAAGCATTAATTTTGCTGGAACAAAACGCGAAATTTTGGCATCATTTGTAGAAAGACTATGAATCGTTTATTTGTTGCATATAAACCCTCAGGTATCGGTTCTAATAAGTACCTTTATGAACTCAAACGGAAATATCAAGATAAAAAAGCCGGCTTTGCTGGAACACTTGATCCTTTTGCCAAAGGCGTGTTACTTGTAGGATTTGGGAGTTATACAAAACTTTTTCGTTTTCTTGACAAAACACCAAAACGCTATAAAGCAACATTGTGGCTAGGTGCCAAAAGTGATTCGCTCGATATTGAGATGATTGATGAGATTGAGAATTTGCAAGAGCTACCACTTGAGTCAGTGGCGGAGGCTGTAAAGTCTTTAGAAGGCTCGTTGGAGTATGAACCGCCCATCTTTAGTGCAAAACGTATTAATGGACAGCGTGCTTATGATTTGGCAAGAGCTGGAAAAGAAGTTGTCCTCAACAAAATTAATTCGACCATATATGAGACAAAGCTTCTGCATTATGCACATCCTTTTGTGACTTTTGAAGCAACGGTGAGTGAAGGAACATATATACGCTCTCTTGGACGTATCATCGCACAAAGGCTTGGGGTAAAAGAGGGAAGTCTCAGTATGTTAGAGCGTTTGAATGAAGGGCAGTTTTATTTTGAGAATGAAAAAGCTTTAGATATTAAAAAATCTCTTAATATTCCTCAAAATTATTATTTGGGTGATTATGAAAATGTCAAATATGGAAGAGTTCTTGCTTTAAAAGATTTAAAGATACAAGAGTCCGGAACGTATTGGCTTGATAATGGTGTAAGCATCTCTATCATTAGAATAAATGCAAGCGAAGTAAAATATGAATTAGGTAGGATAGAATGTTAGTATTAGCAAGAAAAGTAGACGAATCCATCGTAATAGGTGACAACATAGTAGTAAAAGTTGTTTCTGTAGAAAATGGGGTAGTCAAGCTTGGCATTGATGCTCCTAAAGAGATAGCTATTATAAGAAATGAGCTTATTGAGCAGATAAAAGAGACCAATAAGGCTGCTGCTAGAGGCTCTAGTAGTGAAGATTTAACAAACCTTTCTAAAATTCTAGGAAAATAGAAGCAGATGAAAACCTATCAAGCTTTTGCAAAAGTAAATATCTTTTTAAAAATTACGGGCTTACGAGGGCATTATCATGAAATAATTTCTCGTTTTATGAAAGTAAGTGATTTGTATGATGAACTCTCATTTGTCTCCAAAAAAGATGTTGAGGCAAAAGCAAATGAGTTTAAAATCATTGGTGATTTTTCGTGTCAAACGCAGCAAAACACTATTTATAAAGCTTATGTTTCTTTAAAAGAATTTACACAAAGTAAAGCACTTGAAAAATTGATGCAAACACATGCTATCAAGGTAAAGAAAAACATTCCTGCATTTGCAGGATTAGGTGGGGGGAGCAGTGATGCTGCAACTTATCTTAAAATGTGTAATGAAGTTTTACATCTAGGTTTGAGCCATAACGAACTAGCAACTATAGGGCTAAAAGTTGGAGCAGATGTGCCATTTTTTATCTATGGATATGCTAGTGCTAATGTGAGTGGGATAGGCGAAGTAGTTGAGAAGTTTGATGAAGAGTTACTGCGTTTAGAAGTGTACACTCCAAAAGTAGAGATAAGTACGCCAAAAGTTTACAACTCATATCGAGAGCATTTTTTCGCTCCAATAGATGGCTTTGAAGTCAAAAAATTAAAAAAGATGAACTCTCAAGATATTTTAAAAACTATGAGTGCAAAAGAGGCAAATGATCTTTTTGCACCAGCACTTAAAGAGTATAAAGAATTAGAACAACATTATAAAGATGGCTATTACTTTAGTGGAAGTGGAAGCAGTTTTTTTAAAGTGAGAAAGGAAAAATAATGGGTGAAACAATAGCAAGAAATAAAAAAGCTTATCATGATTATTTTATTGAAGAAAAATTTGAAGCAGGTTTAGTTTTAAGTGGAAGCGAGGTGAAAGGTTTACGAGCAAAGCGAGTCAATCTCAAAGATAGTTTTGTTCGTTTTGTAAATGGTGAAGCATTTTTGTTTAATGCGCATATCGGTAGGCTTGACACTACACACCATTATTATGGGCATGAAGAACGAGGTTCTCGTAAGTTGTTACTACATAAAAAACAGCTGGAAAAAATGCAAAAAGCAGTCGCACGGGATGGTTATACTATTGTCCCTTTACAGCTTTATTTTAATGACAGAAATATAGCAAAATTACAAATTGGTATTGCAAAAGGAAAACTTTTGCACGATAAACGCAATGATCTTAAAGAAAAAGACCAAAAACGTGATATTGCAAGGGCGATGAAAGATTACTAATGAGGTTCTTAGTTACATTTAGCCTTCTTTTCACGTTTTTAACTGCGTTTAATGTAAGCATAAAAAATGCTGAGGTTGCCAATGGGGCAACAGTTTTGCTGGAATTTGAAAAAGAGCAAGGGATTGAGTATAAAGTTGTAACTTTTGATAAAAAAGAGTTTGGTATATTTAGCTCTCCACTTAATCCAAAGTACTCTTATGCGCTTGTTCCTATCTCATACTATGAAAAACCTGAGAGTAAAATAGTGAATATTCATTATCTAAACGCAGTAAAGGAAGAAAAAGTCAAAGCACTGCGTTTAGAAGTTCTTGATGGTGGGTATCAAAAAGAGACGATACAGGTAAGTAGTCAAAAAGTTAATCCTCAAGCAGCTAGCGTGAAAAAACGTATCAGTGAAGAGTATAAAGAAGCTATGAAGATTTATACAAGGGTTTCTAAACGCAGCTATTTAGATAAAGAATTTATTTTACCGATAGAGAGTAACATTACTAGTGCTTTTGGCAGGGCTAGAATATATAATGGTTCTCTAAAAGGCTATCATAGTGGAACCGATTTTCGTGCGAAAATGGGAACACCGATAAAGGCGGCTAATGATGGAAGAGTTGTGCTTGTTAAGAAGCGATTTTACTCAGGTGGAACGGTTTTGGTTGATCATGGGCAAGGTCTCTATACTTGTTACTTTCATATGAGCCAGTTTAATGTCAAAAAAGGTGCTTTGGTACAACGTGGTGAAGTTTTAGGTTTGTCTGGAAAAAGTGGGCGTGTAACAGGACCTCATTTGCATTTTTCAGCTAGAATAAACGGTGTACAAGTTGATCCATTGCAACTTATAACGCTTATGAATACAAATATATTAAAAGGGAAACAATGACACTATTTCAACTACTTATGCTTGGTGCTTCGGCATTTTTTGCATATAAAATCTATGAACATATACAAACGCTTCAAGACCCTGAAGATAGAGTCGATGCATCTTCCAATGCGGATAGAAAAGCAGAGGCTTTTTCAACATTTGATGCAAGTTCTTTAGTGGATAAAGCAGATGAAGAGATGCAAAACGGTGATTTGCAAAAAGCTTTAGCTATTTATAGTGAAGCAAATATCAAAGAACCAAAAAATCCAGAAACACTTTTCAAAATGGGTTATGTCCTAGCAGAGCAGAAAAGATATGATGAGGCACTTGAATATTACAAAGAAGCTTTAGATTTAGATCCGGACAATCTTTACCTCCATCAAGCGATGGCGTCTGCATACAGAAGTATGGATGAGTTTGCAAGTGCTAGAAATCATCTCAACAAATCACTTGGCATAGATGAGAGTAATCCAGTGACATATTACAACTACGGGAATTTATTAGTGGATATGAAGCACTTTGATGAAGCAAAAGATATGTATAAAAAAGCACTTGAGCTCAATCCTGAGTTAGAAGAGGCAAAAGAAGAACTTGCAAAACTAGAAACAGGAAAGTAGTGATGAGAATTTTAGAAATATATGAATACCTCAATAGCCTTTCCCCTTTTGATATTCAAGAATCATGGGATAATTCTGGACTTTTGATAGGAGACTTTGAAGACAATATCACAAATATAGCTTTGAGCATAGATGTAGATGAAAAGTTGATAGATTCTTTAGAAGAGAACACGCTCTTAATCACACATCATCCTATTATTTTTGGAGGATTAAAGCAGCTTGAATTTTCAAAATATCCTGCGAATTTAATTCAAAAAATGATTAAGAAAAATATTTCTAATATAGCAATGCATACAAACTTTGATCAGACACATTTAAATACTTATGTTGCAACACAAATTCTAGGCTATGAGATAATAGAAAAAGATGGATTTGTAGCCTATCTTGATGTGGATGAAGATTTTGATACTTTTGCAAAAAAGGTTTCAACTGCGTTTAGACTCAAGTGTGCTCGCACAGTGAAGTGCTCGCAAAGAGTCAAAAGAGTTGCTCTAACAACAGGTTCTGGGTGTTCTTTGATGCGTAGTTTAAATGCGGACTGTTTCTTGACTGGTGATGTAAAATATCATGATGCAATGGAAGCAAAAAGTATAAAATTATCTTTAATTGACATTGGACATTATGAAAGTGAATACTTTTTTGCAGAAATATTACAAAAGCATTTGAAAATTTTAGGTTTAAAAGTTATAATTGCATCATCAGAAAACCCATTTACATACATTTAGCTTAAAGGACTTCAATGAATAGCCACTTACAACAACTTATAGACCTCTCCAACATCGACAAAGAGATTGATGCATTTGAACCACAAATAGAAGAAGCAAATTATAATTATGAAGCTGCTTTGGCAAAAAAACAAAGTATCGAATCAGATATTGAAAACTTAACAAACGAAATCAAAGAAGAAGAAGTAAAAAAATCAAAAAATGAACTTCATCTAGCAGAACTTTCACAAAAACTTGAGGATAATGCTAAAAAAAGCGCTGAAGTAAAAACTGAAAGAGAAATGAAGTCACTTCAACTCGAAGAAGAAATTGCAAAAGAACAAATCACATTTGCAAATGAAGAAATTCAAAGACTTGAAAAAATTATTGAAGCAAAAAAAGAACAAATAGAAGCTGCAGAAAAAACTTTAGAAGAACTAAGTGCAAATCTTGAAAGTGTAAAAGCTGACGTTGATACTAAACTTGCAAAAATTAATAATGAAAGACAAGAAGTATTCAAAAGAAAAGAAAAATTGTTATCTGACATAAACCAAAAAGGTTTAGCATTTTATCAAAAAATCCGTAGATGGGCTAAAAACACAACTGTAGTTCAAGTTGAAGATCAGGCATGTATGGGTTGTCATATGACAATTAGCGATAAAATTTACGCTGATGTAATTAAAGGTGAAGATATTACAAATTGTCCTCACTGTGGTCGTATCTTATACGTGAAAGCTTCCAAAGAGTAGGCTTGAAGCCTTTTTTCTTTTTTTACTATCTTTTAAGTGTGCTACTGTTTTTAGTAGCACTTCCATTTTTAGTTATCTTATCTTTCAAACAAAAGTATAAAGAGTCAATTCCTTCTCGTTTTTTTCTTTTTCAAAATCCTAAGTTTAGTACGTCTCAGAGTATTTGGTTCCATGTTTGCTCTCTTGGTGAAGCACGAGCCTTGAAGCCAATAGTCGATAAACTGCAAGATGAAGAAATCGTTATTACAACGATAACACAAACAGGACAAAATGAAGCAAAAAAATATGCTTCACAAGTACGCTATCTTCCATATGAAATGTATCTGCCATTTTGGATAAGACCACAAAAAAAATTGATCGTTTTAGAAGCAGAGTTTTGGTACATGCTTTTTACAGTAGCGCGTTCACGTGGTGCAAAGATAATTTTACTTAATGCAAGGATTTCTGATAAAAGTGTAGATAAATATATGAAGTTTGCATGGTTTTACAAAAAGTTATTGGAAAATGTAGAGATAATTTATACTCAAAGCGAGGTGGATAAAAATAGATTTTTAGCCTTGGGTGCAAAAAATATTGAAGTAATAGGCAACATTAAATTAGCAGGCGAGATTAGAAAAACCAAATCGTATCAAAAGCCAACTATGGAAGTGATCGTTGCAGGGAGCACGCATCAGGGTGAAGAAAAAAGTGTTCTTGATGCTTTTGTGCAGTATAATAAAGCTAAGAGAGCAAAGCTTATCGTCGTACCTCGTCATCCTGAGCGTTTTGAAGAGGTTTATACTTTTATGCAAGAGTACGCTTCTAAGCATCAATTAACACTCTCAAAATTCTCTCAAACAGGAGATTTTGAGAGTGATATGATTTTGGTCGATATGATGGGTGAGTTGAACAATATTTATGCGATAAGCGACATCGCAATACTTGGTGGTGCATTCAAAGAAGATGTTGGTGGACACAATCCACTTGAACCAGCATATTTTGGCTGTAAAATTATTACAGGAAAGCACTTTTTTCATCAAAAAGAGCTTTTTAAATATGTGCATCATGTACAGTATGTGGAACCTGATACAATAGAGAAAGCCTTAGTAAAGGCAAAAGAACTTCCCCCTTCAATGGTGGAAGAGACAATAAATTTAAAACCAGTTATTGAAAAAATATTAGAAAATTAAAGGAATAAACTAAAATGGCTACAGAAAAAGCATATAAAATATTAGCAGCTCAAGAAGGTATTTCCAACTCAAATGCAAAGTCTATGATAGACAGAGGATTAGTGTATGTTGGAAATAAAAAAGTAATGATAGCTCGTGGTGAGATAGACGAGAGAACAATATTTCGAGTACAAAAAATCGAAAAAATGAAACCTATCTTTGAAAATGATGATATCATCGTTATTGATAAGCCAGCGCATGTTAATTCAGATGAAATTGAGCGACAATTAAAACCAGCTGTTTTACTGCACAGACTTGACCGTGAAACAAGTGGTGTCTTAATGCTTGTAAAAAATGAAGAGTTTCGTCAAAAAGCGATAAAAGAGTTTAAACAAGATAAAGTTTACAAAGAGTACATTGCTTGGGTTGAAGGCATTATGACAGAGCCTATAGAAGTTGACAGAGGGATAATTACACAGAAAAAAAACAATAAAGCTTACTCGAATGTTTCTCCAAAAGGTAAGCCTGCAAGAACAGAGTTTTTTCCAGATATTGTAAGTGCGAAAAAAACTAAAGTGAAGTGCATTATTCATAATGGGCGAACACATCAGATTCGAGTGCATGCACGCTATATTGATCATCCGATTATAGGTGATGAGCAGTACGGTGGACGTCGTGCTAAGCGTGTGATGTTACATGCACATAAAGTAAGACTTCTAGGAATGGAATTCATAGCAAAAGAACCTAGATCTTTTACAACATTTGAATAGTTTTTATGCAGTTTAGATATTATTGATAGATAATAGATGGGGGGGTAAATTTTTCTTAGGTATATTGCTATATACAGATACGAGAGAAGCAAAAAAGAGTGGTAGAAACACCATTGTTGTAAATATGTAAAAGCAACTATAAAGAAAAATATTGCTAAAATGCCCCACTTTTTACATTTATAGTTATTAGGAGATTTAATGTTTGGTACTTTAACGGATTCGTTTACAAATGCAATAAAAAAGATTCGTTTTCACGACGATGATAAGGCACTTAGCAAAGCACTGAATGAATTAAAGAAAAACCTTTTAAAAGCAGATGTAAACCATAAAGTTGTAAAAGAATTAATTGAAAAAGTTCAAAGAGAAACAAAGGCAAATGGAATTGGTAAAGACCAGTTTTTAGATGCAATGCGAAAAGCACTTCATGAACTTTTAGAAGTAGGGGGAAATAAAGGTTTTACTTTTGCTCCAAACCCTCCTACTGTCATTCTGATGACAGGACTGCAAGGTTCTGGTAAAACAACTACTACGGGAAAGCTTGCTCTTTATTTAAAAAACAAACAAAAAAAAGTTTTAATTGTTGCAGCCGATTTACAACGTTTAGCAGCAGTAGAACAACTTCGTCAAATTACCACGCAGATAGAAGTTGAGCTGTTTAAAGAAGTAGATTCTAAGAATCCAGTCGAGGTTGTGATAGCTGCAATGACATATGCAAAATCAAAACTTTATGATGTTGTGCTGATAGATACTGCTGGACGTCTAGCAATTGATGATGCATTAATGCAAGAACTGCAAGAAGTTAAAACAGCAGCCAAGCCTGATGAGATATTTTATGTTGCAGATTCTTTGACAGGACAAGATGCGGTTCGAACAGCAACAACTTTTAAAGAAAAAATTGGGATTGACGGTGTTATCCTTTCTAAATACGATGGTGATTCTAAAGGTGGTGTAGCTCTAGGTCTTTCCTCTCAAGTGCAGGTTCCACTGCGTTTCATTGGTAGTGGCGAAAAGATGGAGGATTTAGAAGTCTTCTTACCTGATCGTGTTGTTAATCGTCTTATGGGTTTTGGTGATATTGAAGGTCTTGCTGAAAAAACTGTCAATGCCATAGATGAAAAACAGGCGAAAAGACTGACGAAAAAAATTCAAAAAGGTAAGTTTAACTTTAATGACTTTTTAGAACAGATGGAGAGCATGAAAAAAATGGGAAGTATGAGCTCTATCATGGGTATGATTCCCGGCATGGGAAATATGTCTAAAGCCATTAAAGATTTTGATTTTGAAAACTCTGGTGAGTTGAAAAATATCAAAGCAATGGTCTCATCTATGACGCTTAAAGAGCGTGAAAATCCTGATCTGTTAAATAATTCTAGAAAGACAAGAATTGCAAAAGGTTGTGGTCTAGAAGTTGTTGAGATAAATAGAATGATAAAACAATTTAAAAATGCAGGTAAAATGGCAAAAAAATTCTCTGGGAAAAATGGTATGAAACAGCTCCAATCAATGATGGGTCAAGCTGGTGGTCCTGGTGGAATGGGTGGCTTACCTCGGTAAGCTTTGCTATTTAAGAAAAAAGTGGATATAATTCCACTTCAATTAAATCTTTTTAAACAATACCTCTGTGATAAAAAGATTTGTAACCTAATTACTGGTTAAATGTGTACATCCAACTATAGAGATGGTAAGAGGGAAGCAAAAATATTTTAGAGTTTTACTCTATCACTACTTATAAACTTCCCACATAGCTTACATCTTTTTTATATATTGTACAGATTTAACCAGTAAATAGGTAAAATTAAAAAACAGGAAACAAAATGACAGTAATTAGACTTACTCGTATGGGAAGAAAAAAACAACCATTTTACCGTATCGCGGTAACAGATAGCCGTAAACGTAGAGATGGTGGTTGGATTGAACTTATTGGTTATTATAACCCAATGACAAAAGAACTTAAAGTAGATAATGAAAGAGTTGATTACTGGATGGGCGTTGGTGCTCAAATGAGTGATCGCGTTAAAAAGATTACTGGTCGTTAATCATGATTGCTGATTTTGTCGCACAATTTGCAAAACTGATAGCATCATATCCAGATGATATAAGAGTTGAAGTTCAAGAGGGCGACGAAATAACGCAAATAGTTCTCTATGCTAACCAAGATGATATTGGTAAGCTGATTGGTAAGAGTGGTAAGATGATTGGTGCTATTAAAACAGTAATCTCTGGCTGTAAAGCTAAAGACGGTGTGAGTTATCGTATCAATGTCGAAGCAGTCTAGTAAAAACCAACTCTTACATATCGCCACAGTCGGCAAAACTGTCGGCATACAAGGTGATATGAAGTTTCACATTAAATGTGATTTTCCAGAGCAATTTGTAAAGGGAGCAAGTTTTTTAATCAATCAAAAAGAAAGCATTACTTTAAGTAAGGTTGATCTTGATCGTGGTTTGATACGTATTAATAATATAACAAACCTAGAGGATGCTAAAAAGTTTACAAATGCAAAACTTTTTACAACATACGAAGATACAAGAAAAAACTGTCACTTAGAAAAAGGTGAATATTTTTGGTTTGATTTGGAAGATTGTGAAGTTTATGAAGATGAAAAATTACTTGGATGTGTTAAAGAAGTAGAGAGACTAAATATTACAAATTATTTAAGTATTATAACTGATGAAAGTTTGGTTGAGCAAGGGTATGCAAAAAGTTTTTTAGTACCTTTTATAGAACCATTTAAAGTTGATGTAAATATAGACAAAAAGCGTATCACTCTTTTTGGTGCTATGGATATTTTAGAAGCATCATAGATGACGTATACTTTTGTTACTCTTTTTCCTAACCTTATTGAAGGTTATTTTAAAGATTCAATTTTAAAACGAGCAATTGATAAGGATATTTTAAAGATTGATTATCTTAATCCTAGGGATTACTCGAAAAATAAGCATTTTAAAGTTGATGATACAGCAGTAGGTGGTGGTGCTGGGATGGTTATGAATCCTCAACCACTATTTGATGCATTGGATGATTTGAAAAGTAAAGATGAAAATGTTCATATTGTTTTTTTAACTCCAGTTGCTAAAACTTTTGTACAAAATGATGCAAAACGTTTAGCAAAAAAATCCCATATAGCTTTTGTGAGTGGAAGATATGAGGGGATTGATGAGAGAGTCATTGAAAAATATGCTGATGAAGTGTTTTCTATTGGTGATTATATATTAACCGGAGGAGAATTAGCCTCTTTGGTTATTTGTGATGCTGTAAGTAGAAACTTAGTAGGTGTGCTTGGTAATTCTGAATCTTTAGAGATTGAGAGTTTTGAAACGCCACTTTTAGAAGCACCATCGTTTTCAAAACCAAAGGTATATGAAGGGGCAGCTGTTCCATCAGAATACTTAAAGGGAAATCATAGTAAAATTCGCTCACTAAAATTAGCCCTGTCTGAATGTAAGACCAAATTCTTCAGACCAGAACAGCTATTAAAGCATAAAGTTAAACAGCGATTATCTTAAAACGCACTAGTGCGATGGGCTTTTCGCAGAGAAAAACCAAGTGTTAACGTAGAGAAAGGAATTATTTCTTTTCTCGTTATAAATCAAATGGAGGGTTTCCTTCATTTATGAAATAAATTAAGGATCTAGTCTTATGAGAAATAAGTATATTGAAAACTTTGAAAAAGCACAAACTGCTGCGAAAAACATTCCAGATTTTCGTGCAGGTGATACTGTTAATTTAGCAGTAACTATTAAAGAAGGTGACAAATCTCGTATTCAAGCATACGAAGGTGTTTGTATAGCTAAACGTGGTCAAGGTACTGGTCAAACAATTACAGTACGTAAAATCGGTGCTAACGGTGTTGGTATTGAAAGAATTTTTCCACTTTATTCTGACTCAATTGCAGAAATTAAAGTGATTCGTCGCGGTCGTGTTCGTCGTGCGAAATTATTTTATCTTCGTGCACTTGCAGGTAAAAAAGCTCGTATTAAAGAACTTAGAAGAAAATAATTCTTCTGAGCTCTTTAGCTCAAAAATCCTTCAAACTTTTCTTACTTTACACATATTCATACAACTACACAAAATTTAAGCAAACTTTTTAATACAATCAATTATTTCATAGTATAATAATTTCAAATTTAGTTTTTACTATAGGAAATATATGCAATATTTGAATGATTTAAAATTAGCTGTTGCAATCAACTCATATACACAGAACAAAAGCGGTGTAGATAAGGTTGGTGAGCTTTTTGACAAGTGGTTTCATGCTCTTGGATATAAAATTGAGATTTTTAAACGCAGTGAAATAGGAAATCATAGATATTATACTAGCAAAAATAATGCTAATGCAAAAAAACTTTTACTTCTAGGGCATCTTGATACAGTTTTTCCTCCAAATAAATTTGAAACATTTAAAGAAGATGATACTTGGGTTTATGGACCTGGTGTTTGCGATATGAAAGGTGGGAATATCGTTGCAATTGAGGCATTAAAAGAGCTGAAAAAAAGTGGTATAGAGATTCAAAATATAGATGTTTTATTGGTAAGTGATGAAGAGAGTGGTAGCGATGACTCTAAGTTTTTAACTGCTAAGCTTGCTAAAAAATATGACTATTGTTTTGTGTATGAAGCTGCTGGAAAGAATATGGAAGTTGTTACAGCAAGAAAAGGGGTAGGAACTTTTTTTATTGACATCACGGGTAAAGCAGCACATGCAGGAAATCATTATAATAATGGACATGATGCCAATCTTGAAGCTTCATATAAACTACAAAAATTAGTTGCTTTAACAAACCTTAATATGGGTACAACAGTGAATGTGGGAAAAATAGAAGGTGGTATTGGTGCAAATACAATTTCTCCTCATGCAAGTTTGACATTTGAATTACGTTACACTCAAGAGAGTGAGCGAGATAGAGTTCTAAACGCAGTAAAGGAAATAGTAAATACCTCTTACGTTGAGGGAACATCATCTGTGTTGCGTGGTGGGATTCAAAGAGATGTAATGGAAGAAAGTGCAAATTCAATAGAGCTTATAAAAGAGATTGAGAAGATTACAGGAGATAAACTGCCTTATGAGCATCGTGGTGGTGTAAGTGATGCAAATATAGTTAGTTCATGTGGTGTGACAACATTAGATGGATTTGGACCCTATGGCGATGGAGATCACACAATTCATGAAAGAGCGAATAAAAGTAGTTTTGAATCAAGAATCAAACTTAGTACAGACTTATTTAGTTATTTTATAAAAAACTCAGATTTTAAAAAGGAATAGTTATGGCAAAAAGAAAAATAGGTATGTGGATGTACAGTAACGGTGGTGGAGATATTATTCAAAAGAAAATAATAGATAAACTAAAAGATAGAGATATTGAGACAGTGAATAACATTCGTTTACATGATTGCGTTTCGCAAAATGGACATATCATTTTTGATAAACTAAAAGTAGATAAACTTGATCTATTTTTCTCTTATAATGCAGGAGAGCAAACGCAGTATCAAGTTTATCTTTATCAAGCTTTAAACAGAGTCATTCCTACGATAAACTCTTATGATTCATTTGCCTTGACTGAAGATAAATTTCAGACCTCTTTTGTTCTTAGACAGAAAGGAATCGAGACAGCTGATTATAAATTATGCCATAGAGATAATGCAGCGGCTTTGAAAAAAATTATAAAAAAATGGGATAAAATGGTCTATAAACCCACTGATGGTTGGGGTGGTGTAGGTCTTACAAAGATTGAGAATGAAGCTAGTTTAGATATGTTGATGCCATTTTTAAATCAGATGGATTTACGTTATTTTTATGTGGAAAAATTTGTGAAGTATGACAATACTGATTTTAGGGTTGATATAGTAGATGGTGAGTTTGTAGCTTGCTATGGGCGTAAAGCGAATAAATCAGACTGGCGCACTAATGTAACAAGTGGTGGATCAGTATTTAAAAGAGAAGCAAATGATGAAATTATTAAAATTGCGAAAAAAGCCTGTAAAGCCACAGGTGTTGATATTGGTGGGGTAGATATCATTTATGATTTAGAAAAAGAAAAGTATGTTGTTCTTGAAGTTAATGGTATTCCTGCATTTGCAACTCCTGAACAGGAAAAAATAGGTCTTGATTTTAATGATAAAAAGATTGACTTGATAGTGAATTTGATCGACAAAAAGACTAAACGTTAAGTCATACTGAAGTATAATTATGAAAATAAAACTATTTTCAAGGCAATACATTGAGACAACAATACACATCGTATGATAAGTGTGTAGATTTTTTTAAATCTGCACAAAAAACAAATCCAGACCTTTTTAGTGTAGAAACAATTGGAAAAACGTGGGAAGATAGAGATATAATCGCGGTCTCCATTACAAAAAATGTTAATACGCATATAAAAAAACCTGCACTCTTTTATACAGGAACAATCCATGCTCGTGAGTGGATTGGTATTGAACTTGCACTCTCTTTTGCGAAATATATTCTAGAACATATTGATTATGATCCACAACTAAATAAAATACTAGATAAAACATCTCTATACATTGTTCCTTGTGCAAATCCAGATGGGTTTGAATACTCAAGAAACCATTTTGCGTTTTGGAGAAAAAATCGTAGAAAAAATCCTGATGGAAGTTTTGGAGTAGATTTAAATAGAAACTTTAGTGTTGGTTTCTCTCCAAATAAAAATTATACATCAAATGTTTATTCGGGTCCGGCTCCATTTAGTGAACCTGAAACAGCTGCTCTTCGTGATTTTGTATTGGCGCATAAAAATATAACAATTGCGCTTGATTATCATTCACAAGGAAATGTATTTTTTCCTGCACATAACTTTATTCATGAGGATGCCCAAAATGCGATTGATTTAAATCTCTTAGCTGGAAATATGGCTGAAGAGATTAGAAAAGAGTCATCACGTGAATATGGAATTCACATGGGAAAACCACCTGTTCATTTAATTTCAGGAAGTGGACGTGAATTTTATTACTCACAAGGCGCACTATCAATTGTAGCAGAAGTTGGAACAAGAAACATTAGTGATTATATTGAAAATATGAGTGAAAATATTCAAGAGAACATTCCGGCATTAATTATGGCACTATCTGAAGTGTATAATTATAAACACGAAGATAATCTTATGCGTGTGCAAAACTTTATAGCTACAAAGATTGAATCAAGAGAGATAGAACTCTCATGGGATTACGTAGAAGATGAGACAATATATTTTGAAATTTATCGTTCAACAAAAGTAAAAGGTTTTGCACAGGCTTCAAATCGTATAGGTTTGACTAAGCTTAAAACTTTTAGCGATTCAAACTTAAAAAGTGCTACAAATTATTATTATTATATTCGTGCAGTTTGTAAAGATAAAGAGATTAAATCTCCTTATGCACAACTTTTAGGAGTAAGAACAAAACCAGCAGATAATATGTTTTCTAAAATTCTCTATCCAGTAGCAAGTAAAATTGGTTATGTAGGTGAGAAAACGAAAAGAAATAAGGAACACTTTGGACATAACTCCATGTTTGTTGGTATATCTGAGAATAAAGGTGAATGTCTTGGTGTCGCAGGTTTTTCTTTAGAAACAATTCCTGAAAATGCAATTATCACTGCAGCAAAATTATCATTTTATCCAATGAACAGAGTTGCCGTACAAGAAGAAAAGTTTGGGGAGTGGAGAGTAGGCCAATTAGATGAGAGAACAATAGATAATATTGATAGTTTTGATGAGATTAAAAATGCGAAAATGCTTTCTTATATAGATAGACCTACATTTTCGCATCAACTCTCACAAGGTGTTTGGCGAGAATATAAATTTGCAGCACAAGAGATTAAGGCTTTACAAAAGTCTTTAAAAAGAAGAGAAGCATACTTCAGAATGGAAGGTCCCACATCTTTACCGCTTGATTGTGCGTCACAGTTAATGCAATGGGATATTGGTTATGGAAAATTTAGCGGTGGTTTAGCATATAGACCAAAATTAGATATTTCATATACTCTTAAAGAAGCAAAGCTCGATATAGAATCAGTACAAGAGTATACGACGAATAATAATAACATTAAAGATAAAGCATTGAAATCTGGATTTGATGAACAAGGGCATAAGATATATGCTTGTTTTGAATTTGATTTGCTTAATCTACCTGAAACTGATAACACTGTTATATCAGAAGCATATTTAGAACTCGAAGCTGCTCAAATAAAATGTAAAGAAAATAACTTACGCTTTCATATCGAACTTATTGAACCTATAGAAGGGAAGATAAACTATGAAAAAATTAAAAGTAGAAAAGTGATTGAACGTGTTGGTTATGATGTAAGTGTAACAGACATAAAAATATCTGCAAAGCAAAGATTTGTTTTTGATACATATTCAATCAATGAAATGATTGAATTGTCAAAAATAAAGAAAAAAGCAATGTTTGTAGTATCTGCATCCTCAGAGAGTGAAAATGCTGTAGGAGTAGAAGTTAATTGGATAGATAAAAAAAGAATAAATAAACCTGTACTTACATTAGAATATATACGTAAACGTAAAAACCCACCTAAAAAAGTTGAAAATTTAAAATCAACTATTGAAAATGGAGTTATTAAACTAGAATGGGATATTCCTGATGATGATGGTTACAAGGGTTGTATAGTTGTGAAAAATAGGTTTAAGGTGCCATGCTCTCCATATGATGGTCAAAAACTCTATGGTGGAAGTGATAGTTATACCTATGATAACTTTGGAGATAGAGATGTGCACAAGTATTATGCAGTATATGCCTATGATGAAGTGCCAAATTTTTCAGAAGTTACCTATATAGAAGTAAATAATTAGAACTTTGTATAATGCAAAGTTCTACCTCTTATAAGCAAGATAATCTACAACCTTGTAAATTTCCCAAACTCCCCCAAACATTAAGCTACATCTAAGCAACACTTCTCTATAATTCCCATCCACAAACAGAGAGACCTTGTTTAAAAGGCCTAGAGAGACTTCGAGTTGAAGCCACTTGAAAGAGTTTGAGATCATTGAAAACTAAGCAAGTAAGAGAGCTAGATGTAATAACAACTAGTTAGTATTACTTAGAAATAACTAATATAACAACAACCGTCTATTCTATTTTGAAAACTAAGTACTTTGGTACTTAGTTTCCCTATAGTAATAGATAACTATATTCATAATAAGTTTAAGCACTTATTATGTCTTAACAAAGCCAATGATTTAATAATCTTGGGCAAAAGATCAGTAATTAAATTTATTTATCTTTTCATAATTAATTATGGAGAGTTTGATCCTGGCTCAGAATGAACGCTGGCGGCGTGCTTAACACATGCAAGTCGAACGATGAAGCCCAGCTTGCTGGGTGGATTAGTGGCGCACGGGTGAGTAATATATAGATAACGTGCCTCTTAGTCTGGGATAGCCATTGGAAACGATGATTAATACCGGATACTCCTTCTAACTCTAATGTTAGTCGGGAAAGTTTTTCGCTAAGAGATCGGTCTATATCCCATCAGCTTGTTGGTAGTGTAAGAGACTACCAAGGCTATGACGGGTAGCGGGTTTGAGAGGATGATCCGCCACACTGGTACTGAGACACGGACCAGACTCCTACGGGAGGCAGCAGTGAGGAATATTGCACAATGGAGGAAACTCTGATGCAGCAACGCCGCGTGGAGGATGACGCATTTCGGTGTGTAAACTCCTTTTATATGTCAAGAAAATGACGGTAGCATATGAATAAGCACCGGCTAACTCCGTGCCAGCAGCCGCGGTAATACGGAGGGTGCAAGCGTTATTCGGAATCACTGGGCGTAAAGGACGCGTAGGCGGGTTGGAAAGTCAGATGTGAAATCCTACAGCTTAACTGTAGAACTGCATTTGAAACTTCTAATCTAGAGTATGGGAGGGGGAGATGGAATTAGTGGTGTAGGGGTAAAATCCGTAGATATCACTAGGAATACCGAAAGCGAAGGCGATCTCCTGGAACATAACTGACGCTAAGGCGTGAAAGCGTGGGGAGCAAACAGGATTAGATACCCTGGTAGTCCACGCCCTAAACGATGAACACTAGTCGTCGGGATGCTAGTCATCTCGGTGATGCACTTAACAGATTAAGTGTTCCGCCTGGGGAGTACGGTCGCAAGATTAAAACTCAAAGGAATAGACGGGGACCCGCACAAGTGGTGGAGCATGTGGTTTAATTCGAAGATACGCGAAGAACCTTACCTAGCCTTGACATTGATTGAACCTGCCAGAGATGGCGGGGTGCCCTTCGGGGAACATGAAAACAGGTGCTGCACGGCTGTCGTCAGCTCGTGTCGTGAGATGTTGGGTTAAGTCCCGCAACGAGCGCAACCCTCGTCCTTAGTTGCTAGCAGGTTAAGCTGAGCACTCTAAGGAGACTGCCTTC
>Ga0256840_1000624_pt1 | contig 35529 bp, 36 predicted proteins | sample 355202metaG_FD_185969 | JGI IMG/M metagenome (GOLD analysis project Ga0256840, IMG submission 185969) | Hydrothermal vent microbial communities from Mid Atlantic Ridge, Atlantic Ocean - 355-202 | ecosystem: Environmental > Aquatic > Marine > Hydrothermal vents | place: Atlantic Ocean: Mid...
AACTTTACACTGCCTGCTGTTATGGAAGCGATGGGTTCTGTGTTTACAAACAAATATGCTGAGGGTTACCCGTATAAACGTTACTATGGTGGCTGTGAATTTGCAGATGTGGTTGAACAACTTGCCATAGACAGAGCCTGTGAACTATTTGACTGTAAATTTGCAAATGTGCAACCTCACTCAGGTTCTCAAGCAAACGGTGCCGTGTATGCAGCACTGCTTAAAGCTGGAGAAAAAATCTTAGGGATGGACTTAAGCCATGGTGGACATTTAACACATGGAAGCAAGCCTAGTTTTTCTGGTAAAAACTACTCTTCATTTACCTATGGCGTAGAGCTTGATGGTCGCATTAACTATGATGAAGTGATGAGAGTTGCTAAAACAGTACAACCTAAAATCATCGTTTGTGGTGCTTCTGCTTATGCTAGAGAGATAGACTTTAAAAAGTTTAGAGAAATAGCTGACGAAGTAGGAGCGATTTTATTTGCAGATATCGCTCACATAGCAGGACTTGTATGTGCAGGTGAACATCCTAGCCCGTTCCCATACGCTGATGTAGTAACTACTACTACGCACAAAACCTTAGCAGGCCCTCGTGGTGGGATGATTATGACTAACGATGAAGCCATCGCTAAGAAAATCAATTCTGCTATCTTCCCAGGACTCCAAGGTGGACCACTTGTCCATGTAATAGCAGCCAAAGCTGTCGGCTTCAAACACAACCTGTCTGATGCTTGGAAAACCTATGCAAAACAAGTCAAAGCAAACGCTTCTAAGCTAGCTGAAGTACTTGTCTCACGTGGATATGACGTAGTATCTGGTGGTACAGACAACCACCTCGTACTTGTAAGTTTTTTAAACAAAGACTTTTCAGGTAAAGACGCAGATGCTGCTTTAGGTAATGCTGGTATCACTGTGAACATGAATACCGTACCAGGTGAGACAAGAAGCCCATTTGTCACTTCAGGTATACGTATAGGTTCTCCTGCACTCACAAGCCGTGGGATGAAAGAAAAAGAGTTTGAAATCATCGCAAATAAGATAGCAGATATACTAGATAGCATCAATGACACTAGCTTACAAGCGAAAATAAAAGATGAAATGAAAACCTTAGCTCAAGACTTTGTGATTTACGATAAGGCTATTTACTAGATTGAAAGTCTTTGATTTAGAGCTTTTTGATAGCCACTACTATATAAAGCGTTCTTCGATTGTTGAAAAAATAACTTTCAACAATCGTACTTTTTATGCTAAGTTTGAGCATATACAAGAACCTCTTACTTCTCTTATCGTCAAACAACACCTAAGTAGAGAATACACCATTGCTGTACCCCTTTTAAAAGACAATAAAACGAACTATCTTGTTATAGAATACAAAGGGGATGAACATCAACGTTTTTACCATCTTGTTAAACATCTATTTAAAAATGTATCGGTAGATGAATATTATATTTACCAAGGTAAAGATGCCACACGTATACAAGTTTTTATCCCTGTTAATCAGTTTACATTGGAAAAAGCAGATCAACAACTTACCTTGTATTCTGAAGCCCTTAAAGAAAAAATGACTAAAAAATGGAAAACATTACCTTCCCTAAATTTACCTGAAGCCTATAACATCATTACCCTTCCCCATAATCAAATATAAATATGCTATAATCAATACAAAATTACTTCTGGAGAGTTACCCCTTATGAACGATCACAATCTTGATGACCTCATTATCGATACCATTGAACCAAAGAACAAAAAAAATAAAAGTCTTTTAACGATTATTGCCTTACTGATTATTGTCTTAATCGTTGCGATAATATTAACCAAAACCTTACTAAAAACGCCAGAAACTGACGAACTTACTTTTGAAGAAAACATGAGTGAAATGATAGCACCAGAACTAAAACTACAAGAACCTACTGTCAAAAAGTCTATAGAAGTTTCTAAACCAAAAGAAGAACCATCACTATCAGAGATTATTGAAGAAAAAATAACTACTTCTCAAAAGCCTAAAGAAATAGTGGAAGAGACACCAAAAGAAGAAGTGAAAGAAGAAACGACAGCAGTTCTAACACAAGATGCGAGTATACAAGAAACCGCAAAGATGCCAAAAGAAGAGGTAAATACTGCACCTATCGTCATAAAAAAAGAACCTAAGACAATAAAGAAACCAAAGGTCATAGAAAAACCAAAAGTTATAAAAAAACCAAAAGTTGTAGAATCTTCTAAAAAGTATTATGTGCAAGTAGGTTCCTTTAAAACATCGAACCCAAGCACACGTCTACTTTCAGTCATACGTAGCAGTGGATTTAAATACCACATTTCAGATGCTGATAACAATGGCAATAAAAAGCTTCTTATTGGACCATACCAAACAAGAGCAGAAATAGATAAGGTACGTACGAAGGTAAGAGAGCGTATCAATAAAGATGCATTTGTTGTTGAGAGGTAGTTTCTAGTATGCACAAAACAATCCTATTTGACCAACTAACGCCCGTTGCACTTTATGGAAAGATAAAAGAGATTTTTCCAGATGAGATTACTATGCTTTTTGAATCTGTTGTCAATACAGTAGATGGAAACTTTTCCTTCATCACTATTGGAGCACAGGAGCATCTTCGCTATCAAAATAACACCACACACTACATAGACAAGCATGGTGAAAAAAGTATCCTTGAAGAGAACCCTTTTTCCTTTATGCAGTCTTATTATAATTCACTTGACCAAGAAGCCTATAAAAAGATAGCATCTGAAGTTGGCTTTTCATTTGTCGATGGATTCATAGGTTTCATCGCCTATGATATGGTGAAAGTTTTTGAACCCACACTTAAAGAAAGTATGGATGACCTGCTTGACCCTCTTGATACTCCTGATTTAGATCTTGTTCGCCCTAAAATCATCATCGCGTATTCGCATAAGGCTGCAACACTTACACTGATACTTAACGATGACTCTTTTTCTTCAAAGATTGATGAGATTGAAGACCTTTTAAAGAACAGCTGTACTCCCATGCCCCTAAAAGCTGTCAAACTTGATGGAGAAGGTACCTTTAGTATCGAAGAAGAACGCTTTAAAGCCCTTGTCGATGAGTCTAAAGAAAACATACGTTCAGGGGATGTATTTCAAATACTCTTAGCCAACCGATATACACAAAAAGGCTACATAGACCCTCTAAGTTTTTACAGGGTTTTACGTTCTAAAAACCCTTCTCCTTATCTTTTTTTACTAGACTATGAAGAGTTCTCCATCTGTGGTTCAAGTCCAGAAGTCATGGTACGGCTCACAGAAGGTGAAATACTATTGCGTCCCATAGCTGGTACTCGTAAACGTGGTAAAAATACGGCTCGAGATAATGAACTTGAACAAGAAATGCTTGATGATCCCAAAGAGTGTGCAGAACACCTCATGCTCATAGACCTTGGACGTAATGACGTAGGACGTGTGGCAAAAACAGGTACCGTCAAAGTTACGGACATGATGCGTGTTGAAAAATACTCTCATGTCATGCATATGGTGACCGATGTTGAAGCAGATTTAGAAGAAGGTAAAGATATGTTTGACCTCTTTGCTGCTACTTTTACAGCTGGTACTATGACAGGAGCACCAAAGATAGAAGCGATGAAGCTCATCGCTCAGTATGAAGGTCTTAAGCGTGGTTTCTACTCTGGGGCAGTGGGATACTTCTCTTTTGATGGGAACATGGACTCCGCAATAGCCATACGTACATCTCTTATAAAACCTGATAGCATCACCTTACAAGCAGGGGCAGGTGTGGTAGCAGACTCCATACCTGAACTTGAATACCTAGAAGTCAAAAATAAACTAGGGGCTTTGCTTGCTACCCTTAAAGAGATGGAAACGTTATAATCATGGCAAAAGAAATCTTTGCCATTTTCGGAAACCCAGTTTCGCATTCCAAATCTCCACTTATGCATAACTTAGCCTTTGCTGGTTTAGACTATGATGCTTGCTATACGAGATACTTACTAAATGATGGACAAACACTTAAGCAAACATTTTTTGACTTAGGTCTAAAAGGTGTAAATATCACCGTACCACATAAAGAAGCTGCCTTTAATGCCTGTGATGTATTAGATCCTTTTGCCAAGAAGATTGGTGTGGTCAATACCATTGTAGAACGTGATGGAAAACTTTATGGATACAACACCGATGCACCAGGTTTTTTAAAAGCTATCTCAGACTTTACAGAAGCGAAAACAGTTCTTTTTTTAGGTGCGGGGGGTACAGCACAGGCAACATCAAGTATCTTACGTGATGAAGGGTATGAAGTGACGCTCCTAAACAGAAGTGCTAAACGTTTAGAAAAATATGAAGCTCAAGGGTTTAAAACCTATACCTTTGAGACATTTGAGCCTAAGACTTATGACCTTATTATAAACATGACATCTGCAGGACTTGAGGATGACAACCTCCCTGCTCCACAAGAGATATTGGACCATGTTATACCTCAAGCACATGCATGTGTAGATGTCATTTATGGTCAAGAAACACCTTTTTTAAAATTGGCAAAAGCATATCATAGACCAACAAAAGATGGCTCAGATATGTTGCTCTATCAAGGTATCATTGCTTTTGAATACTTCACTAACCATGCCTACCATTTTGATGAGATTAAATCTATTATGCAAAAGGCCTTTAGGCTATAACCTATACAAAAGTGTTTTACTTCTATTAACCTTGAAGCGTTACACTTATAATGATAGCCCCATTACAACGACTGAGAGGTAAAAATGATAAACATTTTAATGATAGAAGATGACACAGAATTTGCGGAACTACTCTCAGAGTATCTCGCACAATATGAGATAAAAGTGACCAATTTTGAAGACCCCTATTTGGGCTTAAGTGCGGGCGTTAAAAAGTATGACTTACTTATACTTGACCTTACATTACCTGGTATGGATGGACTTGAAGTCTGTGAAGAAGTCATGGAAAAATATGACATTCCTGTCATTATCTCTTCTGCACGTTCAGATATTAGTGATAAAGTCAAAGCTTTAGAGATAGGAGCAGATGACTACCTACCTAAACCTTATGACCCTAAGGAGATGTATGCACGTATCATGTCCCTTTTGCGACGCTATGCTAAGTCTAAAGATAGTGAGATAGATACACCTAAAAGTGACTTTATAATTAAAGGTGACACCATTTATTTTAAATCTGAACCCTTACAGCTAACTCCTGCAGAATATGAAGTGCTATCTCTACTTATAAAACATCAAGGTATCACGCAATCTCGTGAACAGATTATCAATACTTCTGGTAATATGAGTATTGATTCTCAAGGTAAAAGTTTGGATGTCATTATTTCAAAAATTCGTACCAAGCTAGGAGACAACAAACGTATACAAGCAGTTCGTGGTGTAGGATACAAGCTTGTTTAACGGCTTTACCTCCCTAAGAAGTAAAATTAGGCTCATATTTACGCTCACTCTTTTACTCTTAGCCTTTTTATTTATAGGGTCTATCAAATATGACCATCTAAAATATGAAGAAAATAATGCCATGCATGAACGTCTTGTAACACATTATCTCTATAACTACTACTTAGTCTATGGTAAGATAGATGAAGCCTACTTAGAGTCTCAAAACTTTTCTTTAATTAAAGACAAGGCACATAAAATCCAAATAGAACACCACTTTAAGGAAAAAAATAAGCCTGAAACCTATGCAGTAGACACCTTTAAACTCCAACGTGTTATACTTATAAACAATGACCGTTTTCAACTCTTTTTACAAAATAAAAATAAACAAAAAATTCCTTTTAGGCGTATAATCGTTTTTAGCATCGTCTTTTTATTGATACTCATGCTTTATTTTTGGGTTATACGAAGTTTAAAACCTCTCTCAACACTTAAAAAGCAGATAAAAACATTTTCTGAAGGTAATCTAGACATCAACTGTGCCAGTGACAAGAAAGATGAGATAGCAGATGTAGCCAATGAGTTTAACCATGCAGTCTCTATGATACGTGAGCTTTTACAGTCACGACAACTCTTTTTACGTGCCATTATGCATGAACTCAAAACACCCATAGGTAAAGGTAGACTTGTAGCAGAGATGATACTAGATGAGAAAAATAAAGCCCGTTTACACAGTATATTTGAACGTCTTAACCTTCTCATAGATGAGTTTGCCAAAATAGAAAAAATAACATCTAAAAACTTTGAACTCAATACAAAACCGTATAAAATGAGTGACTTAGTGGAAGCCAGTATAGATTTACTGATGGTAGAGGATCCTAAAAAGCTCATAGAGCTACAGGTTATAAACGATTATTCTTCTGATGTAGATTTTGAACTTTTTACGCTTGTGATTAAAAACCTTCTTGACAATGCCATTAAGTATAAAAGTGATTCAAAAATTATTGTACAAATCAACAATAAGAAACTAGCTATTGTCAATAAAGGTAGTGCATTAAAAGAACCTATGGAAAACTACTATGAACCTTTCCATACTTCCAAGCAAGGCTTAGGTCTGGGCTTGTATATCGTTAAAAGTATTTTAGATATTCATCAAAAAGAGTTAGTCTATCGTTATGAGGAGGGAGAAAATATTTTTGTCATACAATAGCAGATAGACTATCTGCTATTGCATGTCATTAAGCTTCAGTAATGGTATCTGAAAGCGTAAAAGAAAGCTCTAATGCTTGAGAAGCATTCAGTCGAGGATCACACTGTGTGTGGTAACGACTAGCAAGTCCTTCATCGGTGATGGCACAAGAAGTACTTCCTGTACACTCTGTAACATCATTTCCTGTCATCTCTAAGTGTATCCCCGCAGCAATCGTTCCATGCTCCTTATGGATAGCAAAAAACTGCTCCACTTCAGAAAGGATGTTGTTGAAGTGACGTGTTTTAAATCCTGTAGATGACTTCTCTACATTGCCATGCATTGGGTCTATTGTCCACACGACATTTTTTCCTGCATCTCTTACTTTTTTAAGAAGTGCTGGATAAAATTCTCTGATTTTAGATGCTCCCATACGAACGATAAGGGTTAATCTTCCCTCTTCATTATTAGGATTTAAAGCATCGATAAGTTCAATGAGTTCATCTTCACCCATCGTTGGACCCACCTTACATCCTACAGGGTTTTGGATGCCTCTAAAGTACTCTATATGTGCCTCAGATAAATCTCTTGTTCTATCACCTATCCACAACATATGAGCTGAACAGTCATAGTAGTCACCTGTTTCACTGTCTTTTCTGGTGAGTGCTTCTTCATAGTTAAGTAGCAGTGCTTCATGAGAAGTGTACAGTGTCGTTTGGTGCAACTGTGGCAACATCTCGGATGTTAAACCACATGCAGCCATAAACTTCATAGAGTGGTCTATCTTATCAGAGAGTTCATCATATTTTTTCCCTAGAGGATTATCTTTAATAAACTCAAGATTCCACTGATGTACCTTATTTAAATCTGCTAATCCTCCGCGAGAAAAAGCACGTAACAAGTTCAGTGTTGATGCTGACTGATTATATGCTCTTAACATGTTTGTAGGATTAGGTATACGTGATGCCTCATCAAAGTCAATACTATTAATGATATCACCACGGTATGAAGGTAACTTTACCCCATCTATCTCTTCAAAATCAGAAGATCTTGGTTTTGCAAACTGTCCAGCTATACGCCCTACTTTAATCACAGGTTTACCTGTTGAGTACATCAACACCATATTCATTTGAAGCATGAGCTTAAAAAGATTTTTAATGTTTTTTGCATCAAAGTCGGAAAAACTCTCTGCACAGTCTCCACCTTGAAGTAAAAATGCTTCTCCACGCCCAGCTGCGGCTAGTTTCTCTTTAAGTCTTCTTGCCTCACCTGCAAAAATAAGTGGTGGGTACGTAGCAAGCTCAGCTTCTACTTTTTCAAGAAGTTCTTTATCTTCGTATGTTGGTTGTTGCTTTATGGGAAATGCTCTCCAGCTACTTGGTGTCCAACTCATAGTCTATCCTTATAGAGGCAATAGATGCCCAAAAATTAATGCAATGATTATATCTGAAAAAAGATGAAAAAGTAAGCTATAGCGTGATTTGTTAAAAAAAGTCAAAAGATTAGTAACATTTATGTTATTTTTAAGAAAAAAGATGCTTATTCACATGGTGAATAAGTTGTGAATAACTCATATTAATTAATGAAACCCGTGAAATAGGGCGTGAAACATTTTCACTACTTTTTCACCACAAAGGTGACAAAGTTTGCCCATTGAAAAACTGTTTCAATTTTTGTAAATCCTGCATCTTTGCACATACGTATATTTTCTTGTATCGTAAAGGGAATAAGTACATTTTCTAACGCTTCACGCTTTTGTGCTATCTCATATTCACTATATCCTTGCTCTTTTTTATAGTCATAGTAGATGTCTATCATCTCTTTATCCAGTACTTTATCTTCAAAAACAATTTTTTCTGAAAAGATAAACATACCCTCATCATTTAAACCTTGATATATCTTCTCTATAAGCTCCAAACGCTGCATAGGACGGATAAACTGCAAGGTGTAGTTTGCAACAATGACATCTTCATTTTTATAGCTATATGTTAACATATCTGCAAGTTCTAAAGCTATATCTGCACCAAATGCTTGACATTTTTGTGTAGCTCTATCTAACATCGCTTGTGAGTTGTCAAGTCCTTTGAGTTTTAATTCAACAGATGCCTTGCTATGTAGGTCTAACAAAAACTTGGCAGTAGACGAACCTAAATCTAAGACCTTCAACCCTGGTTTTTGTTCTGCAAGGATAATAGAAATGATTAACTTTCTCACCTCATCATAAAAAGGTACTGAACGTGAAAGCATGTCATCAAACACCGAAGCCACAGCCTCATCGAACTCAAATTTTTTACTTATCTTTTCTGTGAATACTTTATCTTTTGACATACGTCACCCCTCTCCTATAAAGTCTTGCATTATTTTATAGTATATCTTATCTGAAGAAATATCTATATGTCCTCTATTTTTAATAACTCTTACCTGAAGTTGCTCTTTGTTGAAAGCATTTATGAGATTTTGTGTATGCACTCTAGGTATCACCTTATCATTTTGGGCTACAACTATAAACGTTTTTGCCTTAATTTCTTTGACCCGACTTAGAGAATCGTACTTCTCTTTGAGTAACAAGTCAGCAGGATAAAGAGGATAACGTCCCTGTGCCACAGAGACAATGCTGTCATAGGGTGTAATGAGGGCTAGTTTACTCACCTCTCTATATGCTGCTACATACGTGGCAATACCTGTACCCAAGGAACGCCCACCTATGCTAATACGCTCATGTTTTTTAGCTACCCTATCATACAATGCCAAGGCATCACCATAGAGTGCTGCTTCACTAGGCTCTCCTGTACTCTCTCCAAACCCCCTATAGTCCATCAAGTAACAAGTAAACTCAGGAAACTGTGCTGCAATATAGTTTGCACTTTGTGCCATAGACTCTGCATTGCCACCAAAATAGAGTATGGCATTTTGATGCCCTTCGTTCAATACATGTACTACTACCTCGGCATCCTCTTGATGTAGTACTATCTGAGGATACTCTATCTTGACATTGGGTGTAGGATGGTAAAGAAGTTCTTTTTGAAAACTATAAAGCAATACACCTATACCTACATATCCAATAATGATGGTACCCAATCCAATTTTAGCTAAACGTTTTAACACTGAAACTCTTTTGCCGACTCAATGTCTTTTTCTATTTGGATTTTCAACTCTTCTAAACTTTCAAATTTTTGATTGGCTCTTACAAATCCCACAAAGTTAAGCTCAACCTTCCCTCGTACAATTCCAACATCTTTGTCTAAGATATGAGTCTCTATGGCAAAAGAGGCATCTGTCGTCACTCTGTGTCCTAAAAAACTTACAGAATCAAGCCACTTGTTAACTATCTTTGTTCGTGTAGCATAGACGCCTTCTAAGGGAAGTTGATACTCTTTTATATGTAGGTTTAACGTAGGGACTAGTTCTTTCTTGCCCAGTCCTTGACCAGAGATGACTTCACCATCAATGCTGTACTCTCTTCCAAGTAGCTTATTTGCCATCTTTACATTACCCTCTTTTAGATACTGTTTTATGGTACGAGAGTGAACAGATATACCCTCTATAGAGACTTCTTCTACTACCTCTACCTTGCCATCAAATAGTGCTTGTAAAACCTCTGTATTTCCTGCTCTGTCTTTTCCAAAAACAAAGTCATAGCCTACTACTATGGTCTCTAGCAAAGGAAAGTCTGTTTTTAGTTTTTTCACAAATCCTTCAGGAGTCAAACCTTTGATAACATCAAAATGATAAAAACAACACACTTTAGAAGTAAAGTTAGAACGTTTATACCCAGGGGTTAAGTAGCCACCATTTCGCTCTATGATGACAAGGGCATCTGCCTTGTTTATGAGTGCTTGATGAGCGATGTGTATGCCGTCGAAAGAGCCTATAGCTATAGATTTTATTTGATTAGTGTATGCCAATGTTCTTACCTATGCTTTACAAAATGATACAGGTACTCTTGATTGCCCTCTTTACCCTGTACTTTTGACTCTGCTTGATATTTTTGTTCCCAGCCAAGTTTCATAGCCTCTGCCTCGAACGCTTCTTTACGCCTAGCGATAGCATCTACATCTTGCACCACACCCTTAGAGTCACGTTTCACATCTTTACCTACTTCAAACTGTGGCTTGTATAAGATGATGATGTCTGTATTTTTATGACTAAGCCTATCTATGTCATCTGTTATCTTCAAAATGGAGATAAACGATACATCACAGGTAATAAGCTCAAAGCTCTCAGCACTTTCAAACTCACGTATGTCTGTCTCTTCACGTAAAAACAACTTTTCATTCTCTCTAAGTGAAATATGCAACTGGTCAGACCCTACATCGACACAATCAAGCGTAGCCACCCCATTTTCCAAGACTATCTGAGCAAAGCCACCTGTACTAGAGCCTATATCTAAAGCTCGTTTTCCTTGCATGTCTACACTATGTTCGGTTAAAAAGTTTTCTAACTTACGTGCTGCACGGCTCACATAAAACTTAGAGTCTTCTACTGCAACAACTGTATTTTCATCTATCTTAGCAGAAGGCTTCCCCTTCTTCCCATCTACTGTTACCAACCCAGCCTTTATGGCATCATTCGCACGGTTACGACTCTCGAAGTAACCCTCATCTACTAGGTATTTGTCTAGTCTCATAACATTCCTCTCATCTCATCCTCAGTCAGTGTTTCTACCCCCAACTTCACAGCCTTATCATACTTAGATCCAGCATCTTCTCCATAGATAAGATAGTCCGTCTTTTTGGACACAGAACCACTCACCTTTGCCCCAAGTTTCTCTAACATCTCTTTTACGACACCACGGCTCACAGACATCGTACCTGTGAGTACCACTGTTTTGTCTTTAAAAGGGTTTTCTTTAGCTTCTACTTTCTCTTCTACAGTGGGTTGCACTACTTCAAACAGTTTAAGTACTTCTTCTTTGTTTACTCTCATAAACTCTAGTAACGAGTTTGCCATCTCTTCACCGATACCATCAATGGCTATCACTTCATCAAAAGTTGCATCTACTACACCCAATCCAAACTCCAACGCCAAAGCTTTACTTGCCACTTCACCTATATGCTCTATGCCCATAGCGTTAATCAGTCGGTACAATACTGCACCTTTTGTAGCATCTATGGCATCAAGTAAGTTTTTGATACGCTTTTCTTTGAAACCTTCTAAATCTACCAAATCATCATAACGTAGATAGTACAGACCCAATATATCTTTTATCTTGCCCTCATTTACAAGTATCTCTACTATCTTAGAGCCTAGTCCGTCTATGTTCATACACCCTTTTTTTGCAAAATGTATGATGGCGTTAACGACTCTATCTGGACAATCTAAGTTTTGACACTTAATGAGTGTACCCTCATCTAAGACTTCAGAGTGACAGGTAGGACACTCTGCTGGACGGCTTATAGCTTTTTCTGAGCCATCACGTCTATCTACTAGCACCTTGGTAATCTTAGGTATCACATCTCCAGAGCGTATGAGGATAACAGAGTCACCTATCATGAGACCCTTACGTTCTATCTCATCAAAATTATGTAGCGTTGCACGGGCTATTATGGCACCGTCTAAGTCTGTTGGTTCTACCTCGGCTACAGGAGTAAGCACACCTGTACGTCCTACCTGAATGGTGATGTCGTTGACTTTCGTCACCTTCTCTACTGCGGGGAATTTATAGGCACACATCCACTTAGGTACTTTAACCGTATAACCCAAGTCCTCTTGTAAGCTTACCTCATCTACTTTGATAACCATACCATCCATCATCATAGGTATCTCGTCACGTTTGCTTATAAGAAAATGATAAAAATCTTCTATCTCCTCAATAGTATTGCACGCTTTGGAATATGGTGGTTGCAGAAATCCTTGTGCATAAATGAAGTCCATCTTTTCAGAGAGTCTGCTCTGCGTCAAACTGTTCTCACCTAAACCCCAAGGGTAAAAGACAAGCCTACGCTTGGCGGTAATAGATGAGTCAAGCTGACGTAAGCTTCCTGCTGCTGCATTACGCGGGTTTGCAAAAGGTTGTTCCCCTTCATCCAGCCTCTCACGGTTGATGATTTCAAAATCATCTTTACGTATGACCACTTCGCCACGTATCTCTATCTGCCCCTCATACCCTATGGTAAGTGGTACAGAACGAATAGTACGCACATTGTCCGTCACCTCTTCTCCCACGACACCATCGCCACGTGTAATGGCACGAACCAGCTTACCACCCTCATACAGCAAATTCATACTCGCCCCATCAAACTTAGGTTCACAAAAGTAGTCGCATTTCCCTACATTCTTCTCTACTCTGTCTAACCACTCTTGCACTTCTTCTGTTGTAAACACATCTTCCATACTCCACATACGCTTAATGTGCTTAGCTTTGCTAAACTCATCACGCACCACACCACCCACACGCTTTGTAGGTGAGTCTTCTACCACCTCAGAGGGATTGGCTGTTTCATAGTCTAGTACTTCATGGTAGAGCTTGTCATACTCCTCATCGGTGGCTATAGGATTATCATCTACGTAGTAGGCGTAAGCCCATTTTTTAAGGGTTTCTGTTTTTTCTTGGTATTGTTTGTTTGTCATTTAGTTTCATCACTCTCAAGCTTCAAATCAAAAGGTAAACCTTTTTCTCTTTGAATGGCTTTTAAAAAGATAATTATTGCTTGTGACATAGATAAGCCAATTTCATCCAATATCTCTTCTACTTCTACTTTAAGGTTTGCATCTACTCTTGCTCTTACAGTTGCATCAAGTGCCAAAAGAAATCCTTTTTTATTTAATTGTAGTACGATTGTGCTACAATGTCAATTTTACTTATTCTCTACATGTACTTTTTTTAGCATATTCTGCACTTTTTAATGCCCAATCTAAATTCTTTTTTTTACAGTCTGCATTTATCTTACATTTTTCTTCATAGATATAAGCAGATTGTACAAAGTCACAATCTCGATTGTGCCACTGTGAAGCAGTTATTAAATACCATAGATAGGAATCATCATTACCAAACATGCTAGATAGTTTCAATGACTCAGCTGCTAAACGATAATTCTTCTTTGTATAATACTGTATATACCCTATGTACTTATGTGTTGTTTTATTTTCGTAACCGTAAATCAAAGAATCTGTCAAATCAAGCAATGCTTGATCTTTTTTCTTCATAGCATAATAAATAAATCCTCTTGTTTGCAAAGCTTTTGGATGCATTTTATCATACAATATAGCTTTATTTACATCTTCAAGTGCCAAATCATACATGTTTAACTTATAATATATTTTTGCTCTTCCTTCTAATAACTCACTATCTTGTGGATACTGTTTTAATGCTTCTGTATAATCTTCTAGAGACTTTTCATATAATTTCATATATTTATATATTTCAGCCCTTCGAGTTAAAAATCTTCTATATTTACTCTTTTTTATAGCTTTATTTAGGTAGTTCAATGCATCCTTATAAGCATTTTTCTCCCCACTTGTAAATATTTGGTCACCATGTGCATACTCTAAAAAACCCTCTTGTATTTTCAAAGCACTATTTTGAGGGTAAAGCGTAGATGTTTGAAGTAAAAAATTTTCTATTTCCTCAAAAGAACCTCCCCATTTAGGCAACAAACCTATCAAATACGTTGTACGAATGACCGAACTTAAGGGGTTATACGAAATAGCTTCTTTAAAAAGTTTATTTTTATTTTGGTTATTACTTGATACTGCCAAACTAATAAGTCCTGCATATGCAACAGATAATTTTGGATTTTTAGCGACAACCCATTTTAGTTCATCATTAGCTTTCCTAAAATGTCCATTCATTTTTGCGAACTGCTGAGATGTAGTATCTTTACTCCAACGACTACCCCTCGATAGCCAACCCAAATGTGCATGATAGCTTCCAAGTGCTAAGTGTGAAAACATAGAATTAGGTTTTTCTTTTACCCATAACTCTATTTTGTCCTCTAACAAAGGATCGCTATTTGAAAATACAGACAAGACTCTCAGTAATACTCTTTCTTTACTTGGGTCACCCTCATATGACTTTTGTAAAATAGATAATTTTTCTTCTAAAACATCATACTTTTTATCATCAAGTAACTGCGTCCAATACTCTTTATTTTCTAATGTATTTGCGAACAATCCTACAAAACTAAATAATAGTAGTATGCTAAAAGTGATTCTTTTCATTTTGGTATTTCCTTTTTTATTTTTATACTAATGCTCTAGCCACAGCCAAAGCCTGCACATGTTCCATCACATCATGACAACGCACGATACTTGCACCATTTTCTACCGCTTTGAGGTGAAGTGCCAATGTACCTGCCAAACGCTCTTCTGTCGGGGTAGAAATAATTTTGTCTATCATAGACTTACGACTAGCCCCCACAAGGACTTCACAGCCAAACACTTGAAAATGTACCATGTTTTTGATGAGGGTGATGTTATGCTCCAGCGTCTTACCAAAACCTATGCCCACATCTAAGATGATGTTTTTTCGCTCCAAACCCAAGGCTTCACATTTTTTTATACGCTCTTCAAAAAACTGACTCACCTCTACCACTACATCCTCATAACTCGGGTTGTCTTGCATCGTCTGAGGTGTGCCTTGCATATGCATGATGCAAAGTTTGGCATTATACTTTACAGCTAGTTGTATGATGGCTTCGTTGATTGCCCCTGTGATGTCATTGATAATGCTAAATCCACTTTTGAGTGCATACTCTACTACCGATGGCGTGTAGCTGTCTATAGAAAAAATAGCTTTTTCATAGAGTTTTTCAGAAGCTATGGCATCGCAGATAGGTTTGATACGTTCTAGTTCAACAAGCTCACTCACCGTGTCTGCGTTAGGACGTGAACTTACGGCACCTATGTCGATGATGTTAGCACCATCATCTATCATCTGTTTTATTTGCATAATAGCATCTTCTTTTTGAAAGCGACTTTCCTCAAAAAAACTATCATCGTTTGCATTAATGATACCCATGATTTGCGTAGGTTTAGATTTTACAGCTAAAAACTTTTTAAGTGCATTGGCAACTGTTTTAAGCCCAAAAGGCTGTGCCAATTCTTTACGTGAAAGTACTTCCATATGCTTACGCGCACCTATGAGTATACAGTCGTACACCTCTTTTTCACACAGTATCACCCCACCAGGTACTGCAAGGTCTGCTCCAATGCTCAATGCATCTTGCTTAAGTATGTTTGCAGCAGGACATCTAAGGTCTTTAATGTAAAAATACATCAACTCCATTTTCTTAGCCATAATCCCCACCCCACCAGACTCTACACCCAAGGCTTTAAGTGCAGACTTTTTATCTGCTATTGAACCCAATTGATAGATATACATAAAAGCTCCTCATTAATCACACGTTAGTGTGCCTTGTCGTGGCGAACGCCCTTGAAAGCGATAGCGTTTCGAGAGCCACGACGATTTTTTTGCTTCGTTTTTTTCTAAAAAAAATGAAGAGAGAAACAACGCCTCACTTCAAATTAAAAGGAACTGCGAAGAAATCATTATGAATATTTTATCGTTTTTTATATTATCGCTTCTTACGAGCCAATAACTTTAAAAGCAACGCATTCAAAACAAACTGCGGTGGAGACCCCATATCCAAAGCCACATAAGTATTTGAAAACAAAGTCAAACTCTTCTCATCAAGATTAAACTTTTGTGAGCTTATAGCCTCTTTGACTATACGTTCCACAAGTATAGTCATAGACCTAGCATCTGTACGCTTATGGAGTTGCACAAACTCATAGACTGAGCCTAAGCTAAGTTGCATAATATCTAAGCCCAGTGCCTCCTCTTCTTTTTTTTCAGAAAGGATGGTAATAGGCAAGCGAGACTTAATAGTCGCTAACACCGTAGACTTACTCTCCGTAACTAAGATGAACACTTTATTTTTAGGTGGTTCTTCTATGACTTTAAGAAGTTTATTTTGTACCAAAGGGGTAAATGCCTTGTCTGCTAGTATGATAACGGTTGTTTCATCGCTTGCCATATAGGCTTTTTCTATCGCTGTTTTTGCATCACTCACTGAAAAAGAGACTTTATCTGTGACGATGCGATGCAGATAGGGTAGTATAGGTGCATCATCCTCTTGTTGTAAAAGTGTGGTTATAGAAGGCGTGATGATTTCAATCACCGTCTCTGTGGTACGAAGTTGTTCTAGTGTTTCAATGGTCTTGCTCATCTGTGCTGTTATCACAACTTGACTAGTGAGTCTCATGCCTCTAAATCTAACTCCCCAAAAAGTGTCACTGAAAGGGTTTGGTCAAAAAGTTTATAGAGTTGTAAGAGCTTTATGTCTAGTAAAGGATCAGAAGAACGCAAAGCAAAAGCATTTTGCACTTCTTCATCTAGTACCCATAAAAAACTATTTTCACAACGGTATGCTATCTTTGTATAAGGATGGTCACCTTTACCTATGTACCAAATGTAGTAGCCATTTGGATAGGAGATTTCTAACATATCTTCAAGTAGTTGCATGTCAGATGTAGAAGTCAAAATAGAAAGACTAGGGAAACATTCGGACAACTGATAAAAAGGTAACAATGGTCTATTTTTACGTAAGTCATTGACTGCGTTTAAAATGTATTTACCAAACCACTTGCGTGGTTCATCCGTCACTATCAACACTGCTTTACCCTCAACACTTTGAGCTACTGCAGACTTAACAAGTGGTGCCCACTCATAGCGGTACTCCTCCATCCATGAGAAACATGACTCTTCTTCGCGTATGGTCTCTAGTGTCCATTTGAGTAGCTGTTGCATAGTGGTTTACTTGTCTAACTCATAGGCTTTATGTAAAGCTCGAATGGCTTGTTCCCCATGTGCTTCGTCTATGACCATAGAGACTTTTATCTCAGAAGTTGAAATCATTTGTATGTTGATGTTTTCTTCTGCCATCACTGTAAATGCCGCAGCAGCTACACCCGTATGTGACTTCATGCCCACACCTACCACGGAGACTTTACACACATGTTCATCAAAGTCCATACCCTCTATGTCATGGTCAAATGTTGCCATGAGTCTCTTTGCATTTTCATGTTCAGAGTGAGGTACTGTAAATCCAAGGTTCGTTGAACCGTCTGTCCCTCTATTTTGAATAATCATATCGACATTGATATTTTCATTGGCTAGCATCGTAAATATTTCAGCTGCTATACCTGGTCTATCAGACACTCCTCTAAGTGTGACTCTTGCTTGATTTTTGTCTAGTACTACACCAGATACCAATACCTCTTCCATATTTTCATTCTCCTCTGTTATCAATGTTCCTTCGTTGTCTGAGAAACTACTTTTTGCATAGAGTTTTACACCTAATTTTTTTGCCAATTCTACAGAACGACTCTGTAAGACTTTTGCCCCTAAAGATGATAGTTCTAACATCTCATCATACGAGATACGGTCAAGTTTTTTTGCATTGGGTTCGATACGTGGGTCAGTCGTATAAATGCCATCAACGTCTGAGTAGATTTCACATTGGTCTGCTTTTAAAGCTCCTGCGAGTGCTACAGCAGAGAGGTCAGAACCCCCACGCCCTAGTGTAGTAATGGAACCATCTTTATTGACCCCTTGAAAACCTGCGACAATGACTATCTTCCCTGCCTTAATAGCATTTTGCATAGCAGTAGGGTCTATCGACATAATACGTGCATAAGTATGTGTATCGTCCGTAACGATACCTGCTCCACGTCCTGTCATCGCTACGGCATCATAGCCTCGTGCTTGTAAAGCTATAGAAAGAAGTGCTGCAGTAACCCGTTCTCCTGAACTTAGTAGCATATCCATCTCTTTTTTTGCAGGTTCTTTGGTAAAGTGTTCTGCATATCCTATCAGCTTGTTGGTCTCTCCACTCATGGCAGAGACAACCACAACGATGTCATCACCTGCTTCTCTTGCTTTGGCTACACGGTTTGTGACATTTTCAATACGTTCCACGTCACCAACACTTGTACCACCATATTTATGTACAACTAACATACTATATCAATCCTTCTTTGATAAAATGATCAATCACTCTACGATACACTTTACGTTTAAAATAGGTTACTTTTTTAAATAACTCATCATAGCCCACAAAGGCATAATCCTGAAACTCAGGAATATCATACGCCTGCAAATCTATCTCGGCACCTTCTTTTAGGCGTACAAGAAAATACTTCTGCGTTTGTCCATCAAAAGCATACAGCTTTTTACTGTTTGTTTTTTGTGGAAAATCATATGAAATCCATTCAGGATACTCCCCTAAAATTTCAACTTTATCACAACCTATCTCTTCTAGTAATTCTCGTTGCAATGCCTCTTTGGGTGTTTCACCCTCATCAATACCCCCTTGAGGAAACTGCCACGCATTTTTAATATCACTTCTATGAGCCACAAAAAACTCACATTTACTTGGATATTTGGAAGAGAGTATCACAGCTGCGACATTTGGACGGTATGTCTTTTGTCTTTGCATAGTGTCAACTCTTATTATTTATAGAACGTAAAATGGGCAAAGCCCACCTTGTTTGTCCCTATTTTAAATTTATTTTTATCTTCAAGAGAATTACTCTCAAGTTTCTGATATTATTTTATCAAAATAACAGTTATAAGGCGTTTAATTTGTTGGTCTATCTTCACATCCCCTACTGTGACTCTAAGTGTCACTATTGTTCTTTTAACACCTATGTCGATAAGTTTGATACGCGTGAAGACTACATGAAGGCCCTTTATACACAACTCAGTTTTGAACTAGAGCGTTTTGAAGCAACAGCGCAAAGCATAAAAACACTTTTTATAGGTGGAGGGACCCCTTCTACGGTAAGTCCTGAACTCTATAAGCCTATTTTTAAGCTCCTGTCCCCGTATTTACAAAAAGATGCAGAAATCACCACAGAGGCGAACCCAAATTCAGCCACAAAAACGTGGCTAAAAGGGATGCATGAACTAGGGGTAAACCGTGTAAGTTTTGGTGTGCAAAGCTTTGATGAAGACAAACTCAAAGCCCTTAACCGAGCCCACAACCCTCAGCAAGCGAAAGATGCCATCTCTTATGCACATACCATTGGGATAGAGCATCTTTCACTAGATTTAATCTACAACTATCAAGGAGATACTGAAGCGTTGATACTCAATGATATAGAAACAGCTTTTTCTCTACCTATTGACCATATATCTGCCTATGAACTCACCATAGAAGACGGCACAACATTTTCTAGTACCCCCCAAGTGCGTCAAGACGATGAAAATCTTGCATTCTTTGTCACAGAACAGATAGAAAAAAGAGGATTCAAAGCCTATGAAATTTCTAATTTTGGCACCTATCAAAGTAAACACAACAAAGGCTACTGGCAAATAGAAAACTACATAGGAGCTGGAGCTGGAGCAGTTGGATTTTTAAAGGACACACGTTTCTACCCTTTAGAAAATATCGATGCCTATGTGAAAAATCCTCTTTTTGTGAGTCAAGAACTCCTTAGCAAAGACGAACTACTCACAGAACGTCTCTTTTTAGGTATGCGTTCTCAAATAGGCATAAAGAAAAGTCTACTTAGCCCTCAGATGCAAGAAAGAGCCAAGCTCCTCTGCAACGAAAAGAAACTACGCAGTAACACATCTCACTTCTATAATGACAATTTCTTCTTAGCTGATGAACTCTCTCTCTACATTTTAGGATAATCTGTTAAAATACATCAATAAATTTAAAGGTCAACATATGTTTGGAATCGGCTTTACCGAATTACTTCTTATTTCTGTAATCGCTATACTCTTCTTGGGACCAGATAAACTTCCCCAAGCTCTTGTAGAGATGGCAAAGTTCATCAAAAGTGTAAAAAAAACCATCGGTGATGCCAAAGGTTCACTAGAAGAAGAGATGAAAATAGCGGACTTAAAAGAAGAGGCACTTGCGTATAAAAAACAACTAAACGATGCCACAGCAGAACTAAAAAGCTTCAAGAACATCTCATTTGATGACTTTGATGATGTCAGTTATGACGATGAAATCTCTACGACATCAGCTCAAGATTTTGCCAAACAACCCAAAGCAGAAAAAGTTACAGAAAAGAGTAGCAAAGACGTAGATTCTAAGCTAGAAAGCCATACAGAAAATGTAGCCACACAAGTAGAACCTAAAAATGAAACTGTGACCTTTAAAAAACCCAAAAAAGAAAAAGTGACTAAAAATGAGCAAAAAAATACAAAAGGTGATGCATAATGTTTGATGAGTTAAGACCCCACCTTGTAGAGCTTAGAAAAAGACTTGGTCTTTCTGTTCTTTCTATCTTTATTGCTTTTATTATCGCATTTGTTTTTCATGAAGCCATACTAGAGTGGATAACAGCCCCACTTAACGAAGCCCTAGCACAAGTAGCCCACCTCTCTAAAAAAGCAGCAGACGGTATGGTGACGACGCACCAAGTTGGAGGTGCATTTTTTGTAGCACTTAAAGTTTCATTTTTTGCAGGACTCTTAGGGGCTTTACCTTTTATACTCTACCAAATATGGCTTTTTATCGCTCCAGGACTTTACTCAAATGAAAAAAAGATGGTACTCCCTTTTGTAGTAGGTGGAACGGTTATGTTTATGGTTGGTGTGCTTTTTGCCTACTATATCGTAACACCTTTTGGGTTTCAGTTCCTCATCACCTTTGGTTCATTCCTGTATACGCCTCTTATTAATATCGAAGATTATGTAGGATTTTTTACTAAAATCATGATGGGTTTTGGTCTAGCATTTGAGCTTCCTGTATTTGCTTACTTTTTGGCACTTCTTGGACTTGTGACAGACAAAACACTGAAAGACTTTTTCCGTTATGCTGTGCTTATCATTTTTGTTTTAGCTGCACTCCTTACTCCTCCAGATGTCCTTACACAACTTCTTATGGCTGCACCACTCATAGTACTTTATGGTGTATCTATACTCATCGTAAAAATGGTGAACCCTCACATCCCAGATGAGGATGATGAAGAGGAAGAAGCAAACGAAAACGAAGACACGAACAGATAATGTCTTTAGATCTTTACACTGAAAACTATGACTATACCCTCCCTGAGGGCTTCATAGCCACCGTACCCGTACATCCTAGAGACCATGCTAAACTGTTAGTCTATGACAGAAGTACTGATAGTATTACCCATACTACTTTTAAACATCTGTTGGACTTTATCCCTAAAGAGTGTGATGTTTTTCTTAATGATACGCGTGTCATAAAAGCACGAATTTTTGGGAAAAAAGAGGCACAAATCACCAATGATAAAGGTTTTGTACAAGGCGGAGGAAAAGTAGAACTTCTTTTTAACAAACCCCTTGATGCACACCATTATCTTGTCATGATACGGGGTAAAGTACAGATAGGTTCAAAACTTTTATTTGATGATACGCTTATAGCGACTGTCACAAAGCTCAATACAGATGGTTCACGTGTGGTCAGTTTTACCCATCATACTAAACCTATACGTTTTGAAGAGCTAGTGCTTATACTAGACAACATAGGACACCTTCCCCTGCCTCCATACATGCAAAGAGAAGACAACAAAGAAGATGAAACCGACTACCAAACACTTTTTGCTAAAAATGCAGGAGCTGTAGCTGCTCCTACTGCATCTTTACACTTTACACCTGAACTTTTTGCAGCACTTCAAAGCAGACATAAAACACATAAAATTACCTTGCACGTAGGAGCGGGAACATTTAAGCCTGTTGATGCAAAACACATACTGGAACATCCTATGCACTCTGAGTATTTTTATATACCTCAAGCCTCAGCATCTATACTAGATAGTAACAGAGATGTACTTGCCATTGGTACTACCGTCACACGAACGATAGAATACTATGTACGAACACAAAAAACGCAAGGTGAATGTGACCTCTTTTTAAACCCTTCAAATCCACCTGAGCGTGTCACACACCTACTCACAAACTTCCACTTGCCTAAAAGTACACTCATTATGTTAGTCTCTTCCTTTATTGGAAGAGAAAAAACGTTACACTTATATAAAGAAGCCATTGAAAAAAACTACAGATTCTTTTCCTATGGTGACGCGATGCTTATACTGTAAAGGTTTACTGTGAGACAAACATTTCATTTTTTTTTACTCATGATTACACTTGCCTTCCTTTTTTCAGGCTGTTCTCAAAAAAAACCTTATACCTACCCAAACTATGACATCATAAAACCAGAGAAGATTTGTGCACCAAAAAGAGAAAATATCCAAGTGCTTTTGGCTAGCTACTTAGGTAAACCTTATGTCTGGGCAGAAGAAGGACCTGATGCCTTTGACTGTTCAGGGCTTACCTATAACATCTATGGTTCAATGGGGATAGATATCCCACGTGTAGCACGAGAACAAGCTAAGGTAGGTAAGACCATTGCCTTTGAAAACTTACACTATGGTGACCTCATCTTCTTTGGAAATACCAATAAACGCAGTAAATACATTAACCATGTTGGTATCTACTTAAGTGGAGGATGGTTTGCACATGCAAGCTCTCAAGACAGAAAAGTAACCATAAGCCATTTCAATAAAGAGCCACAATATTTAAAACGCATGAAAATCTGTAAACGCTACTTAAGTGAAGACGAAAAAGCGAAGTACATGAACTGTGATGTGCCTCTTCAAAAAATGAAAAGTACCTCCACAAAATATACAACCCCATGGAAAGTGGGAATGAGACTTCCAAAAAGAGCTGTACCTAGATAACTATTTTTTCTTTCTCACAATCATTCCACAAACTTTACTTATGATAGCTTTATGAAACAACTATCTAGCGATATATGATTTCAATACCATAACACAGGAATATACAATGAAAAAAATACTTTTATCTTTTATGCTTAGTTTAGGGCTTACCTTAACGGCTCAAGCATCAACTCAAAACCAAAACACCAAAGCTATGCCAGAGGCTACCATTAAAAAAATGGATAGGAAAATGAGTAAACATAAAGCACGCTCAAGAAACTTTAACAGCCCAAAAGAGTTTAATCGTAAACACTATAAACGTATGAATAAAACACACTCAAAAAATATGAGATACAACAATGGACACAACTACAACAACCAACGGTACAGAGATGACTATCGTCCAACAAGACAACGTGGATACCGCCATAGTAAAAGAGGTTGGATACTTGCTTATCAATACGACAGAGCTTCATTTTATGACAATGAAGGCTTCTTTTATGGATACTTTAATAGACATGGATACTACTTTGAAGATGTGTTTTACAGATATGATAGATATTATACATACGCAGATCGCGTTAAGGGACGAGGACTGTTTAACCATCAGTACTATATGCCTGTCAATGCAAGATACTATGGCTTTGCAACCCACTCAGTTTCACCATACCCACAAAGAGGTTATGATAACAGAAATTATGAAAGAGGCTATGATAGATACTAAACTTGCTATAATCACAGTATGAAATTAGCAAGTATAGATGTAGGACTCAAACGTATCGGTGTGGCGATTTGTCTCTCAAGTGACATTGTCATACCACAAAATTCCATTTTGAGAAAAAACCGTAACCAAGCTGCACGAGATGTCAACACTTTTTTAAAAGAGTGGAAGATAGAAAAGCTCATCGTGGGACTTCCCCTTGATGCTACAAGCTCTGAAGAGATGGAAAGACGCATCAAACACTTTGTCTCTCTACTAAAACTCACCATACCTGTAGTCTACCAAGATGAACAAAGCTCCAGCATAGAAGCCAAAGAACTCACGCAAGGTGTCTTTAGGCATCAAAAAGATGGGAAGATAGACTCTATTGCTGCGAAAATTATCTTAGAACGCTACCTAACATCAAAGTAAGCAACTATTTTCTTTTAAACTTTTTATAAAGCCCAAAAAGTATAGGCCCATATTTGATGACTTTCCATAATATATTTTTCACATTCTCTCCTTATAGTTTTTCTTTCAACTTTTGTATACGGCTATATGCGTTATCTATACTCTCTTCTTTAATCTCACCTGACTTGACTAGTGTCTTTACCGTATCTACAAGTAATTTCGTACTTTTTACCTGCCTAGGATCCATCTGATTGCCAATTAGTAGGATATCACTCCCCGCATTTATAGCGAGTTTAAGCGTATTTTTAAGACCATATTTTTTACTGATGGCACCCATTTGTAAATCATCTGTGATAACTACACCATGGTACCCTAACTTCCATCGTAACATTTTGGTTATCGTGTCATACGATAAACTTGCAGGATACTTTGTATCTAGCTTTTTGTTAAACACATGGGCTACCATCACGGTGTCTGCTTTGTCTTTTAGTAGACGGTAAGGTTCGAGTTCTATCTCTTTCCAAAGATTTGTGACATCGACAAAACCTTTATGTGTATCTCCCACAGAAGAACCATGACCTGGAAAATGTTTAATAGAAGTCAATACACCGTTGCTGTGCATAGCATCTATAAACGTAGATGCGTATTTAGCAACGACACTAGTGTCTTTACCAAAAGAACGTCCTAGTCCATGTATCACATGGTTTTTCATATTGATGTCAAGGTCAACAACAGGAGCTAAGTCATAGTTAATCCCTACAGATTTTAGTTCTGCACTCATTTTGGTATAAGTAGATTTTATTTGAGATTGATCCATTTTGATGACATCAGATGCTTTAGGAAATTTCCCATAAAACCCATACCTACTTTTAAGACGCTGTACTTTCCCGCCTTCTTGGTCTACTGCTATCAGTAGCTTACCATCATGAGAACATGCTTGCAACTCTGAAGTCAACTTTTTAAGTTGTGCCTTTGTTGCGATGTTCTTAGGTTTACTTTTATCTACAGGGTTGTAGTCAAAAAGTATTACAGAGCCAACATAGTATTTTTTTATGTCCTTACAAATCTGGCTACTTGGACTAGCCGACGTACCATAAAACCCAACCATCAACATCTGTCCTATTTTATGCTCTAAAGATATTTGAGCCAATAGCGGTGAACACAACAAACTAACTACAGTAAAAACTTTTTTAATCATTTTTAATTTCTCATTTTTAATTTTTAATTTTTAATTATACCCTCTATTAGTATTCAGTTAACCTTAGATAACTACAATATGAGTGCAAGAGCATCATCTTAAGAAATAAATTTAGTCTCCCTTTTATAAACTAACATTATTTCATCATTTTTCTCCCCCTCCTTTTAAATATGATGATGCTCTTTTAACCCCTTTTCAAAATGCTTTATTATAATTTTTAATTCTATTAATATTGAGTTAACCTTATAATATTATACTTCATTTATAAGAGCATCAAAGTGTATGAACTCCCTTGTCTCCCTTTTATTTTATTTGGGATTCATGCACATCATTATTTTCCCTCCTTTTTCCCTTTTTGATGCTCTTTGAAAAAATATTTATCCATATTTGAAAATTACACAATTTTTACATATTCATACTGTATAATTTAAAATAAATACTATAAAGGTCTACTAATGAAAAAATTACTCACACTACTTCTCGTTGTTGCATTAAGCAACTTTGTACTTGCAAAAGAAAATGCACTACCACAAATGACTATGACAGATGTTACAGGGAAAACCTATAACGTAACAGGCACAGAACAGGGACTAAAGATAGAAGGGCTTGAAGGAAAAGTAGTCTTTTTAGAGTTTTTTGGACATAAATGTCCTCCTTGTTTAGCATCTATCCCACATCTCATTAATTTACAAAAAAAATATAAAGATACTTTAGCCATCATTTCTATAGAGGTGCAAGGCTACAACCATACTCAAACTGCAGCATTTGCAAAAGAGAAAGGCATGAACTATACTGTTATAGCTGAAGAGAAAGCATCTGCCGTTGTAAGCTATATTCAGCAAAGAGCTCAATGGAAAGGAAGCATACCTTTTCTTGTTGCATTAGATACCAAAGGCAATGTACAATTTGTCCAAGCTGGTATGCTTCCAGAAGCATCACTTGAAGAACTCATTTCTCAACTCTCTAAACCAAAAAAATAGACAGCTCAATCATTTTCTAATTTAATCTCACGATGCCTTCTTGTATCGTGATGATGCCCTCTAGTTCAGCTTCGTAAACCCTCTCCCCAAACTTTTTAATGCTTTCATCAAAGGTAGGTGACTTTTGACAGAAATAAAAGAACTCATCTTTTTCCAGCCTACTCTCAACCTCTACACCAAACTGTGCTACAAAAGTATCAATATCATGTATAGCTTTTGCTTCATCATTTTTTAGTAATTGTGCCGTACCAGAACTTTCCCCTAACCTATGAGGCAACACAAAGATACGCTTTCCCATTTGTTGTGCAAATTCGACAGAACGCATAGAGCCAGAGTTTAAGTCTGCTTGTGCGACTATCAGCATATCTCCAAGGGCAACTACTACTTCATTTCGTACTACAAAACTCCAGCCTGTAGCACGAAACCCATCTTTAAATTGGCTCATCACTAAACCTTGATTTTCTATGGACTCTATAAGGTTTTTATTGGTTGCGGGGTAACGTATATCTAGACCATTTGCTACAACTGCAATAGTATTGTCTGCTCCAGCACCTTCATGTGCTATGGCATCAACACCCATCGCAGCACCAGAGACTACGCATACACCTCTTTTAGCCAAAGCACGTGCAAGCGTGTGCGTAAACTGCTTGGTATACTGTGAAGGTCTTCTAGTTCCTACTATGGAGACTTTAGGACGTTTAAGCAATTCAATATTTCCTTTATAAAAAAGCTCCTTAGGATACTTTTTCATGCTATTTAATGCAGAAACTGTTTCTATCATGGCTAAACTCATCATATACCTTTTTTAGTATGATAACCAAGAAAGTCGTTTTAGCTAAAAAATATGGCAAATTGACATATTTTTTTGCCTTATCTACCTGCTAAAATAATCTCCACACAAAATAAGCAATCAATGACAATACAGTCACCCCAATAACGTTAAGCTTCAGTCCAATAGATGCCATCTGCTTGATACTGATAACCCTCGAAGACATCACAATAGCATTTGGGGGTGTAGCAATAGGTAACATAAAGGCATACGAAGCTGCTACAGTTGCGACCATCAGTAACATCATACCCTCTTGTACTGGCATCTCTTTAGCAAACTCATAGAAGATAGGTATAGCAATAGAAGTAAGGGCCGTGTTAGAGGTAACCTCTGTAGAAAATGTCACAAAAAGTGCAACCACGACAAACATCCAAAACAAAGGCATATCGGAGATAAAACTTAGTTTTGTAGCAATATCTGCGGCCAAACCTGTACTGGAAAATGCAGCTGCAATGCTAAAACCTGCACCAAACAAGAAGATGATCTCATAGGGCATAACCCGCGTATCTTCCCACTCTAAAAACCCAATCTTGGGTACAAACATCAACAATCCAAAACCTAAAAGAACAAGCTTCTCATCTAACTCCACTTCAAATGCCTGTTTCATAAACGTATTTGCCACCAATACTATGGCTAATAATACGATGATACCATAGAGTCTTTTTTGAGAAGAACTTAACTCTGGCACGGCATGACTTACATCTTCCACACACTCATGACTCACACCTAGTGAAAGGATATAGGGGATAATCAATAGCATCATCCCTACAACTGGGAGCATATACATCATCCACTCTCCAAAAGCAAGCGTAGGCAAGTGATGCTCTTCTAAAAATCCTAGTAAAATAAGGTTTGGTGCAGTCCCTATGGGAGTCAATATGCCTCCCACACTTGCCCCATAAGCAGTGGCTAACAAAAACCGTACTTTGAGTTTTACATTGTTACTTAAAAAGAGTGCTATGGGCATGAACATGAGCGTGATAGTCGTATTTGAGAGTATAGAACTAAGCAGAGCTGAAGTCACAGCCAATGCATAGATGATACCTCTGGCACTTTTAGGAAAAAAACTTAAAAGTCGTGCAGAGAAGTACTTATGTAGCCCTATCTTTTCGATGGCAATTGCGAGCATAAATCCACCCAGAAAAAGGAAAATAATCGACTTTGAGTAGTTAGAAGTAACCGCTTGGGTATCAAGGATACCAAAAATTGGGAAGAGGATAATAGGTAAAATAGAAACCGCCCCCAAAGGCATCGCTTCATTTGTCCATAGTGTCACAAGAAATGCCACCAAGCCTATGAGTACCGCATGCTGTGTTGAAAAAGCCAACAATGCCACAAAACCAAATGCCAACCCAATCGCAATCGCAATACCAATGCCCTTCATCTACTTCCTTCTGTATAAGTTATCTATATAGACTAGCTCAACATCTTTTAAAATAGCGTTAGCCGATGCTAAAGCTTGCATCGTCACCTTATGTGGATGACCAATAGCTACAGCATACCCTTTTTTCTTGGCTATGCTTACTGCTTTTTTTAACTGTTTATGAATATACTTAACCGTATGCTTATTGTCTATAAAAATATCTCTAGAGACATAGGCATCACCAAAATCATGTGCAATCTTGCGTACCTTAGAGCTACCAATGGTTCTACTATCTATAAAGATAAAGCCCTCTTGACGTAAAGCCTCATAGAGTCTTTTCATCGCTACGTAGTCATTGGTATAGACAGAGCCTGTATGGTTATTTATATATTTAGCATGAGGAAAGAGTGTTCGCAACTCATGCACACGATTTGCAATCTGTCTTGGAGAGAAAGTTGTAAGTAAAGTCTTGTATTGTGAGTTAAACTGTTTATTGCCTGACTCCATAGGAAAATGAATCATATAATGCTTTAAGCCTTTAGCTAAACGATGAGAAGTCATGGAAAGTTCAGAAGGAGGAAAAATAGATGGGGTCATCTTTACTCCCGTTTTTTTTATGGCTCTTAGATGACTTTGTTTAGAAACATCATCTATCACTATGGCTAACTTTGGTCTATTTGTTCTATATACCAAAGCAGTTTTAGAAACGATATGCTTCTTTTCTAGCTTTGGTTTACTTTTGCTAAGCTTTTCTTTTTTCACCTCTTTAGGTTTCACTTTTGGCTTTTGAATAATAACCTTTTTCTCTTTAGGAGGTCTAGTCTTGATTGTAGACAAATCTTCTAAAAGTTTCTTCGTCGTGTAGTCACCTTCCACTTCACCGCTCTCTATCATTTGTGATAGTTTATCACTGTTTTTACCGAGGTAAAAACCAAACCCCACAAAAGTAACCATCATAAACACTATAAGGATGATTAAAATATTTCTCTTTTTATTACTTTTGTTTTTTTTCTTACGTTTTCTAGGTTTAGCTGTATTTTTTTTACTTGTAGATTTTTTCTTAGTTGTACTTTTGCTAGGAGATTTTTTTTTCTTAGGTTGGACAGCCATCAAATTCGCTTCTATTATATTTTAAACATTATAGCAAGAGAATAAAAAGTTAAAATTAATTTGGGAAAGTATTTTAGCATAACTAACTAAGGATTTTTTCTTAGTTGTACTTAGATTTGAATGTTTGGGTTTAAAAAGTAGCTATGTAGCACTCAACTAACGTAATATTTTTAGTTAGTTTGCTGTAGATTTGATGGTTTGTGCGGGGGAGGCTACGAGTAGTAGCTGACCGACACATCCATCAAAGATATAGTGAAATAACTACAAAGAGGGGCTACCCCTTGAGGGTATTAGTTAGTGTCTTGGTTTACTATTTTACCTGCTGAAATCCACGGCATCATTTCACGTAAAGAGTTACCTGTTTTAGTAATAAGCTTCTCTTTATCATTTGCACGTTCAGCGTTCATACGAGGGTAACCAGCTTGACCTTCTAAGATGAAGTCTTTAGCAAATCTACCATCTTGGATTTCTGTTAAGATCTCTTTCATCGCTGCTTTTGACTCAGCGTTGATGACGCGTTTACCAGAAACATAGTCTCCATACTCAGCTGTGTTAGAGATAGAGTATCTCATGTCAGCGATACCACCTTCGAACATAAGGTCAACGATGAGTTTAAGCTCATGTAAACACTCAAAGTATGCTAGTTCTGGTGCATAACCAGCTTCTGTAAGTGTTTCAAAACCAGCTTGAACCAATGATGTTACACCACCACAAAGTACTGCTTGCTCACCAAAAAGATCTGTTTCAGTTTCGTCTTTAAATGTCGTTTCGATAATAGCTGTTCTACCACCACCGATAGCTGATGCATAAGAGAGTGCTAGTTCTTTAGTTGTTCCTGATGGATTTTGTCCCACAGCGATAAGGTCTGGTATACCACCACCTCTTACAAACTCAGAACGTACAGTATGTCCTGGGGCTTTTGGTGCAATCATCGTTACGTTGATGTCTGCTCTTGGAGCGACTCTTCCATAGTGAATGTTAAAACCATGCCCAAAGGCTATCGTAGCACCTTGCTTAAGGTTTGGCTCAATTTCTGATTCATAAATCTCTTTTTGATTTTCATCAGGAAGAAGGATCATAACTACGTCACCTTTAGCAGATGCTTCAGCTACTGTAAGTGTTTCAAAACCTTTTGCCTCCGCTTTAGCCCATGAAGAACCATCTTTTCTAAGACCAATAACAACTTCAACACCTGAATCTCTAAGGTTTTCTGCGTGTGCGTGTCCTTGTGAACCGAAACCGATCATTGCTACTGTTTTAGATTTGATGATATTGATATCACAATCTTTGTCATAATATACATTTAAAGTTGACATGTATGTTCCTTACCTATTTAATAAATTTACTAAAGAAACAATCGATAAATCGACCACTTCGTTTTGTTTTCGCGATTATACCTAAAACTAGCTTATTGTGCCTAATTAGATTCTAAATGTAACTGATGGTATTTTGTTTCAAACTCTTTTTTGCTAAGAGGCTTGGAAAAATAATATCCTTGAAAAATATTACAGCCATTTTCTATTAAAAAATTATATTGCGCTTCTGTCTCTATCCCCTCTGCAACGATGTCAACATTAAATATGGTTTTCATAGATAAAATCAAAACCAACATCATTTCATCAGAAAAATCATGTCCTATACGAGATACAAATAGCTGATCAATCTTTAACTCATCAACTGGTAAATTCTTTAACGTACTTAAAGACGAATATCCTGTTCCAAAGTCATCCATTGAAAGTGAGATACCCCATTCTTTTAGTGTACTCATTATCTTTACAATCTTATCAATATCTCCTGCAAAAAGTGTCTCTGTAACCTCAAACATAATTTTATTTCGATTATGTCTTGTTAAATATTTTTGACATAATTTATGTACATCCTCTAAAAATGTTGGATGCAAAAATTGTTTTACACTTATATTAATAGAAAAGTTTTCTAATTCTATATCTTTTTTCTCCCATTCTTTTAATGTCTTAAAAGACTCTTCCAAGATATAATTTCCAAGTTCTACTATAAAGCCTATTCTCTCTGCAATCTCTATAAATTCCACAGGTGAAATACGACCTAACAATCTATTTTCCCATCGTACAAGTACTTCAACACCTGTAATTTTTTTCTCACCACTGAACTGTGGTTGATAATTTAAAAATATTTCATTATTTTCTATAGAAAATCGTAACCTTCTTTCGATTTCTAATTTTTTATCTACTCTGGCTTGTAAGTCATTACTAAAAAAAATAACACCATCACGTTCTGTATCTTTTAACACTGACATCGCGATGTCAGCTTCCTTTATAACATCACTTGCATTTCGATTTAAATGACCAAGTAGATTAATACCAATACTTGCACTTAAATACAAGTGATGTTGTTCAACAATATATGTTTTCTTTAATTTATTTCTTAACCTATCTGCAAATACTTGTGCATGTTCAGCCGCAATTTCTTTCGTATCATATTCTTCACCCACAATAATAAATTCATCCCCACCTAACCTTGCTGCGATATGTGTGTCTCCACACATCTGTGTGATTCTTTCCCCTACTTGTATCAAAAGAGCATCACCTACTTTATGTCCAACTGAGTCGTTTATAGTCTTAAAATAGTCAAGGTCAATGAGCAATATATATCCATACTGTTTATCATTTTTCAAGGTATTAATCAAGGTATCTAAATGTACCAAAAAGAAACGTCTATTATAAAGTCCTGTTAGGCTATCAGTTTGGGCCTCGTAGTATATTTGTTGAATGGAGGTATAACTTTGATTTGCCGCATAAAGTAACACGGCAAATAAAGATATAGTTGCAATAGCAAGAAAATACCCATACCATACATCCAACATATAAAAATAGCCTACTAAAGGTATCATCAATATCAGCAAGGAAGGCATAAACAACTTCTTATCTGAACCCAAAAAGGTAGATACAATAACAGCCATTAACAGTTGAAAAAATATGATTATATAATGTAAATTGGGTTCTGTCTCTTGTGCATAAAGTATAAATATGATACTCCATAAACCAAAAACAATATAGATAAAGTAACGTACTTTCTTGTACCATTTATTTAAATCATAAAACGTCATATTTACGATATCTAACTCTAGATAGAGACTCCATCCCCAAAGACAGACTACATTGACCACACAATACCACGCAAGTGCCATAAACAGAACATCATTCATCCAACATGTAAAAACATAGACTGCCCCTAGTAAAAGATTTATGAGCATTAACAGTACAATTTGCTTTTGCATGTAAAGATAAAAATAATTTTGATTCATGAATCACTACCCCAAGTATTATATGTTGAATTATATCAAAAGTTTTTAATTTAATTTGCATGCTTAACCAACTATTTACTTGCCCTTTGACTATTATGATATAATAAATTTAGATTCATTTAAGGAGCAAGGATGATTGCAGTACTTAACGAGACTATAGTTTGGTGGCATTGGATTGTCATTGGTTTTATCTTACTTATACTAGAGATGAATACAGGTACTTTTGTGATGTTAGGTCTAGGTGTAGCAGCCATCATCGTTGGGGTACTTGATGTCACTATGCACACTAACTTTACCACAGAGCTTCTTATTTGGATAGTCCTTTCTGTCATCTCTATCTGGTCATGGAAAAAGTGGGTGAAAACACCGCACGTCAGTAATACAGGACAGTCAGACCATACACTAGATACCCGCGGCACAGTTACAGAGGAGATACACCCCCACCAAAGAGGCAAAGTTACTTTTGACACACCTGTACTGGGGAACACCTCATGGCACGCTACTTCAACCCAAGAGATAGAAGTAGGTGAACGCATCAAAATCATAGAAATAAACGGTCAGCTCATTGCTGTAGAAAGAATATAAAATAGGAGAAAATCATGGAAGCATTAAATGTTGTTGTCATCTTAGCCATACTCGTCGTTGTTACCCTCTATAAAGGTATAAACATTGTCCCTCAAGGTGAAGAGTGGTTAGTAGAACGGTTGGGTAAATTTTCACGTGTCTTGAAACCAGGACTAAACATCATCGTGCCTTACATAGAAGCAGTACGCCAGAAGATTACCACACGTGATATCATCTTAGATATACCACAACAGGAGGTCATTACCAAAGACAATGCTGTCATCCTTACCAATGCCGTAGCCTTTATAAGAGTTACTAAACCAGAAAATGCCTTATATGGAGTAGAAGATTTCCGTGTAGCCATCCAGCAACTCATCATGACCACTTTACGTTCCATTCTTGGAGAGATGAGCCTCGATGAGGCACTTAGTAATCGTGAGCACATCAAAAACAAGCTCAAAGATGCCATTATAGATGATGTTGCAGACTGGGGAGTGACGGTAAAGTCTGTAGAGATTCAAGACATCAACCCAAGTGCCTCCATGCAAGAGTCCATGGAACGCCAAGCAGCAGCAGAACGTGAAAGACGTGCCATAGAAACTACCGCTGAGGGTAACAAAAATGCTGCCATCTTAGAAGCAGATGGTAAACTAGCCGCAGCAGAACGTGAGGCTAAAGCTCAGATAACCCTAGCCAATGCCTCAGCAGAAGCCATCAGAATGATCAGCGAAAACATCCAAGACAAAGAACTCCCTGCCATGTTCTTGCTAGGCGATAGGTACATCAATTCACTAGAACAGATAAGCAAAAGTGAAAATAGTAAATTTGTGATTTACCCTGCAGATTTGCAGGGTGCAATTAAGGGGATGTTGGGGAATGTGTTTAAGAAATAAAGAGCAACCCTCTTTATTTTGAGAAATGCTGATAATCCTTAGCCCCATGCCAATCTCCACCCCATTTCCAGCCATACTTTTTAAATATATTACATATCTTAGAATTTTTTAAAATAACTGCTGGGTGATTTGCTTTTCTTTTTATGTAAGCTTTAGATGCCTTGTGCGAACTTTTTCCTGACCTAAAGACATAAGGGTTTTCTATGGGGTTAATGTCTATGGCTTTTCCATAAGAGTGTTTCGACCATTTTTTAGAGCCTGTGGCAGACCGACAATTAAACGCAGAGGTGTTGTCTGCTTCAATGGAGAGCCAATCATTTGCTTTATAGTGAGAGATTAGTTTCATCTTGTGTATCGGATAACCTATGGTATAGAGTTCGTGGAAAATATCGACCACCTCATCTGCTACCTCTTTATGGACTATCATTTCACCTATATGTGTCTGCTTATCAAAACCATGGTATTGTATACGCAGGTATCGTAAATCTTCTAGAGAGACAGGACACCCTTTTTTCCATGAACCCCCTTTTTTCATGAGTGTTTGAATGTCATTTGTAAGTGGGTAAACACCTACTTGAGCAAAGAGTCCTACTGTGAAACCAAGGGTAAATAGTAATAATTTTATCATGTCCATATTATAGCATAGAGAATAATTTATGCTATAATCCCATTTTTTACTCCATCAAAGAAATTATAACCATTGGAGTTTTAGCAATTTATACATACGTCATACCGTAACTAAGTACAATACCAAAATCGAATATCAAGGGAAAAGAATAATGAAAAATCATCACAACAACAGCTTACATAATAGAGGCATTCAAATAGTCAAGGTAACAATTATTTCATGTATCACGTCGAGTTTTTTAACAGCCAACTCTTGTAGTGGAGGAGCTTGTGGTGTTACCATACCAAATATTCCAAATGATATACAAATGAAACCATTTAATGCATCGAATACACAAGAAATAAAAGAAAGCTATA
>Ga0256840_1000625_pt1 | contig 35509 bp, 33 predicted proteins | sample 355202metaG_FD_185969 | JGI IMG/M metagenome (GOLD analysis project Ga0256840, IMG submission 185969) | Hydrothermal vent microbial communities from Mid Atlantic Ridge, Atlantic Ocean - 355-202 | ecosystem: Environmental > Aquatic > Marine > Hydrothermal vents | place: Atlantic Ocean: Mid...
CCACTTGGCGCTCGCACATCAACAATATCCCCTTCTTGCAGCTTATCAAAAAAATAATTCGACACAATGCCCTTAGGCAGCATTGGCTTATCTATAGGCGACAAAGATCTTTTAATGCTAATCCGATAGAATTCCTTAATAAATGGACTACTGGAGATTGAATAGCAGCGCAGCAGCGGTTTTTTAAGGCCGGGAATGCTCACTCTAAAAAAAAGATGCTGTCCGGGATTAAAGGCAGGAATAGGCTTTCCATCGTGCGGTACTAAATAGAATGAACAAACCCCTGATTCCAGTTCAAATTGTTTTTTTTGAATGGAGAATTTACGGAAGCCAAGCCAAATATTCTGCTTTTGCTGCTGTATATAGTTAGCTTCTAAAACCTGCTGGGTAATTTTATTTTGCAGCAGTGACCATTCCATCTCGAATATTTCATTGCTTTTAATTTGACGTTTTAGAGAAGCAATAAAAAGGATTGCTGTCTGCAATAGAATGGCTGCTAAAATTATAACAGCCATAATCTGAATTAAAAGAACTAGAGTCGTTTCTTCCATATCTATATTTCTTGCAACTTCGGCTGTAAATCGAATTGATTTTATCTTTGGGAACGAAGATTTAGCTTATATCAGTTTAGCCTATTTACAATAAAACGGATAAGAATCCACACCGGTGGTTGAAAAGAAATATTTTTTTACTTGTGATGGCCTCAAAGAGACTAAAGAATAATTTATGGCGGTCAACAGAACGGAAGCAGAACAGCTTCGGGAAAAGATATTTGTTCTTTTACCTAGTAAAATCAGTTAAGCAAGGACTTTACAGTCCTCACTCCTTTATTGCTATGTTATTCTCATAAGAACGGGTTTTCAAGCACTATCGTTTCATCGCGGTCAGGCCCCGTTGATAAAATGGCAATTTTAACGCCAATCAGCTGTTCTATCCGTTCAATATAGGCTTTAGCATTTGCAGGCAGCTTATCCATATCGATAACACCTGCTGTTTTTTCAGTCCAGCCCGGCATTTCTTCAATTACCGGCTCGCAGGCTTCATATTTATCTGCACCTAATGGTGCAATATCGGTAAGATTACCGTTTATTTTATATGCAGTACAAATTCCAATTTTATCTAAGCCATCTAGTACGTCTAATTTTGTCAGACAAATCCCTGACAGACTGTTCATTTGCACTGATTTACGCATAGAAACTGCATCAAACCAGCCCGTTCTGCGTTTACGGCCTGTTGTTGCACCAAATTCGTGACCTTTAACGCCCAAGTGCTTACCATATTCATCATCAAGCTCAGTCGGAAAAGGTCCATTGCCTACCCGTGTTGAATAGGCTTTAGTAATGCCTAAAACGTAATCAAGGTCTAATGGACCAACACCAGTACCTGTCGCAGCCCCTCCAGCAGTTGTACTTGATGACGTAACATAGGGGTAGGTGCCATGATCAATATCTAGCAAGGCACCCTGGGCACCTTCAAAGAGTATATTCTTGTCCGCCTGCTGATATTTTTTTAATTCTTCGCCCACATCAGTCAGCATTGGCTTTACTTGCTCAGCCAGCTTTAATGTTTTTTCAAGCATCTGCTTATAATCAAGCGCTTCTACTTTATAATAATTAGTCAGCATGAAATTATGATAATCGACCAATTCTTTTAGACGGCTAGAAAACTCCTCAGTATTTAATAAATCCCCCGCCCGCAACCCTCTTCTGGCAACTTTATCTTCATACGCAGGGCCAATGCCTCGACCTGTTGTACCGATAGCTTTGTTCCCTCTAGCAATTTCTCTTGCCTGATCGATTGCAACATGAATCGGCAGTATCAATGCACACGATTCACTAATTTTTAGACGGTTCCTGACAGGAATCCCTGATTTCTCTAATTTTTCCACTTCTTCTAGCAAAGCATCTAACGATAAAACGACACCATTGCCAATCATACATTCTACATTTTCACGAAGAACACCTGATGGAATCAGATGCAGCACTGTCTTTTCTCCATTAATGACCAGCGTATGCCCTGCATTATGACCACCTTGGAAACGAACCACAGCCTCAGCCTGATCGGTTAAAAGATCTACCAGCTTCCCTTTACCTTCGTCACCCCATTGCGTGCCGATGACAACAACATTTTTACCCATACTATATTAACCTAAAGGTTTAATAACCCAGTTTTGATTCTGTTTTTCTAGCATGCCTGTGCATACTAGCTCTTTAATTTCGTCCACGTGCCCTGGCAGTTGCTGAACAACGGCAATTCCCTGAGCTCTAAGATCTCTTATCACTTCCGTTAACGCAGCATCATCAGCTAATGGCGCATAAACCAATTGAGCCGTATCTTCTTCATTCGTTTGCTTCACTAAAGAATTGAGTAATTTTAAATCTGCACTAAACCCCGTTGCAGCACGAGCCCTGCCAAAGAATTCACCAATATTGTCATAGCGTCCGCCTCTTGCAACTTCCCTGCCCAATTCAGGTACAAAAGATGCAAAGACTATTCCTGTATGATAGTGATAGCCTCGCAGTTCAGATAAATCAAAGCTGATGGGTAAAGACGGAAACAGGCCATTTAACTTATCAGCAACAGTCTGCAATTCCTTTAAAGCTTTTAAAACTATATCACCTGTATTGGCAAGCACTTTAGATGCCTTTACAAGCACATCCACCCCGCCGTTTAAAGTCGGCAATGTTTTAAAAATAGCTTTATAGTTTTCTGCAATATCAAAACTATCTACCAATTCATCTAGTTCAGTCCTAGCCTTACGTTGCAAGGCATCAAACAATTCCGTTTCCTGCGCCTCACTCAAACCTGACTGCTCAGCCAGTGAGCGGTAAATTTCTACATGTCCAAGATCTAAATGAATATTTTGCAAACCAGTGACTGAAAGCATTTCCAGCATAAGCCGAATAACTTCTAAATCACTTTCTATGCCTGAATGTCCGTATATTTCTGCGCCAATTTGCATTGGACTCCTGGTTTTTTCCAATGAATCGCCCAGCGTCCTTAATGTCGTTCCCACATAACAAAGTCTGGTGGGCCTAGTATGCTTAAGGTTATGTGCATCAATTCGCGCAACTTGCGGTGTTATATCTGCACAGACGCCCAGCATTTCACCCGAAACCTGATCTGTTAATTTAAAGGTCTGAAGATCAAGGTCATGTCCCGAACCGGTCAGCAAAGAATCTAAAAAATCCACCACGGGGGGAATAACCAGTTCATATCCCCAGCAAGCAAAGACATCCAATAACTGCCTGCGTAAAGACTCCAATTGCCTGGCATCTTTGGGTAAAACATCTTCAATTCCCTGGGGCAAAAGCCAGGTGTCTCTTTTTTGCATGTTTTTATATGTCCACTCACACAAAACGCCCCGTTAAAAGAACGGAGCGTTTTGTTTTTTCTAGGTAACGATAACTATAATTCAGTTACCGTAATTATTTATTTTGCTTTCTTAAAATATCTAAAGAAATCAGAATCAGGCTCTACTACCAACATATCTCCCGAACTTCTAAAAGTTTGCTTGTAGGCATTCATACTTCGGTAAAAAGAGAAAAACTCTACATCCTCACCATAGGCTTTAGCATAAATATCAGCCGCCACTGCATCCCCAGCTCCTCGCACTTTCTCTGCATCACGAAATGCATTAGCTAAAATAATTTCACGCTGTTTATCCGCATTTGCTCGAATACGTTCTGCAGCCTCTTTACCTTGCGAACGGAATTCTCTGGCAACTCTTTCTCGCTCAGCTTCCATACGGCGATAAACAGAAGAACTTACTTCACTCGGCAAGTCGATTCGTTTAACTTGTACATCAACAATTTCCATACCTAATTTACTGGCTATTGGAGTAGAGCTTTTAATCAATGATGTTCTAATTGCATTACGATCAGTAGAAACCAGCTGTTTAATTGTCCGTTTACTGAATTCACTACGATATGCGTCCTTAATGATTTGATCTAAACGCAAGTTAGCCTGACGAATATCACCCGCTACAGCTGTATAAAAAGTTCTTACATCTGCAATTTTCCACTTTACAAATGAATCAACAATCACATTTTTCTTTTCAGAGGTTAAAAATCTTTCAGGATTAGAATCCATCGTTAAAATGCGTGAATCAAATTTTTTCACATTATTGATAAACGGCATTTTAAAATGCAGTCCCGGCTTAAAGTCATACTTTATTATTTCACCTAGTCTAAACTTAATGGCTCTTTCTGTTTCTGATACAGTAAAAACACATGATGAAACTATAAAGAATAAGATGGCTAATGCAACTAATATTTTATTTTGTCCCATGTTAGCGTCCTCTCACGTCACGGCCACGAGCTGAAGTTCGCTGACTGCTATTAATGTTTCGTGTTGGCTGATGAACAGGTCTTGAAACGGTTTTATTCATCCTGTTATCCAGATTAGCAGTAGATGACCTATTGCCAAGTTTATCTAACGGCAAATAAAGCAAATTATTGCCTCCTTTTACATCGACCATCACTGTTGATGTTTTACTCAACACTTGCTCCATGGATTCCAAGTACATCCTTTCTCTAGTCACCACTGGTGCTTTTTTATACTCTTTTAACAATTGTGAAAATCGGCTGACTTCACCCGTTGCCTGAGCAATAACTCTTTCTTTATAACCTTCTGCTTCCTGTGTCTTTCTTGAAGCTGCACCACGGGCAACAGGAACCACTTCATTAGAATAGGCCTCTGCTTCATTAATATAGCGCTGCTCATCTTCACGTGCTTTAATGGCATCTTCAAAAGCCCCCTGAACCTGCTCGGGTGGCTGAGCATCCTGAAGGTTTACAGTAGTGATTATTATTCCGGACTCATAGGCATCCACTACTTTCTGGATTTCTTTCTGAATCTCGGCAACAATTTCGCTACGGCCTTCAGTTAAAACAAAGTCCATATTGCTATGTCCGATCACACCACGTAAAGCACTTTCCGTCACTTGCTTCAGAGTTGCCGCAGGATTAAGCAAATTAAACACATAATCTTTAGCATCTTTTACCTGGTACTGGACAGCTAGACGAATATCAACAATATTTTCATCTTTAGTTAACATCAATGCTTCTCTAGGCACTGATCCGGCACCTTGACGGCCACCGGAACGATAGCCTACTTCAATAACCTGAACATTTTGTACGTTTACAACTTCAACCTTATCTATAGGTGAAGGAAGTCGCCAATTCAACCCTGGCGGTGTTGTTTCATTGTATTTGCCAAAACGGGTTACTACCCCCCGAGTTCCCTCGTCAACAATATAAAAACCACTTAAACCCCACAAGATCAAAGCACCTATTGCCAGAAACCCCAGCCCTTTCAATGAACCACTTTCTTCAGAGCCTCCTCCGCCAGAACCGCCACCAAAGATACCGCCTATTTTTTCTTGAAATGACCGAAGTACTTCATCTAAATCAGGAGGACCATTCTCATCTTTTCGACCGCTCCAAGGGTCTTTCTTATCGCCACCGGGCTCATTCCAGGACATCTATTGCTCCAATTGGATTATATAAATAATATGGCTTATAGCCAAACTTGTGTATTTTATCTCAAATCGAGTGCTTGTGATCAATTAAATTATAAACTTAAGGTTTACTGTCTATAACCTACAAACCCATCTTCTCAACCTTAATATCTTTTAGCAAACCTAAATGTTTTTTATCAATCTCTATTGACAAGTCCCATCCCCCTAGGTCAGTTCCCTTTTCATCAATAATCCTGGCATAATTAAATAGATTTGCCCGCACTCCACCTTGGTGAGACTGCAAATAGCATTTTCTTTTAACTTTGGTATTCGAAAATAATTCAGCCAAAGCCTGAAACAGCAACGAAGTCCCTGCACCTGTCACTGCTGACATCCAGACCCGCACTGGCTTACCCATATCATCGAGGTCTATATGAGGCTCAACATTATCCAACAGATCTATTTTATTAAATACTTCTAGCTGGGGGATTTCACTAGCATCAATATCTGCAAGCACTTGATTAACCTGAAACATGGTATCTTCTCTGTCTTCCGCATTCGCATCAATAATATGCAAAAGCAAATCAGCTTCACTAGCCTCTTGCAGAGTCGACCTAAATGCCGCAATCAATTCATGTGGCAAATGCCGGATAAATCCCACGGTATCTGCAAGAATAATGTCCGCGCCATTATCAAGCGAACAGCTTCTTAAGGTAGGGTCTAAAGTAGCAAAGAGCTGATCAGCAACATAAATATTTGCACCTGTCAAGGTATTGAATAACGTAGACTTTCCTGCATTGGTGTACCCAACTAAAGATACAGATGGCGTTTCGGATTTCTTCCTTTTTCCTCGCCCCTGACTGCGCTGTTTAGCTACTTTCTCTAAGCGTCTTTGAATTAGCTTGATTCGATTACTGACTAATCGCCTATCTGTTTCCAGCTGGGTTTCACCGGGGCCTCGCATACCGATTCCGCCGCCTTTTTGGCGGTCGAGATGAGTCCAGCCCCGAATCAACCTTGTAGACAGGTGTTTTAATTGGGCCAGTTCAACTTGCAATTTTCCTTCAAAGGTCTGTGCCCGCAAGGCAAAAATATCTAAAATCAAGCCATTGCGGTCAACAACACGAACCCCTAGCGCTTCCTCTAGGTTTCTTTCCTGACTGGGCGTTAAGGCATGATTGACTAAAACCAGATCAGCTTCATGAATGGAAATTTCAGATTTAATCTCTTCTAACTTGCCTTTCCCTACAAAAAACTTTGGGTCTGGTCTTTGACGAGTGCCAGTCACCACATGGGCAGGGACTGCTCCAGCCGATTTAGCAAGCTCTTTTAATTCATACAGATCTTCCTGCCCAGCTCGTAACGTTAGATGAACAAGTATGGCTCGTTCACCTGATTCCGGACGATCAAACAAAAACCACTCCTATTTTATTATTCAGCATTTTCATTTTCTCTGGCCAATTTTATTGGTTTTCCAGGCACTATTGTTGAAATGGCATGTTTATAGACCATTTGGCTCATAGTATTTTTCAGCATAATGACGTACTGATCAAATGAATCAACTCGTCCCTGCAATTTTATTCCGTTCACTAAAAAAATTGAAACTGGTGTATGTTCTTTCCTTAAAGTATTAAGAAAGTTATCCTGTAAATTTTGACTTTTTGACATCCTAATTCCCCTTTATTATTATTCCTGTACCAGACCATGCAGTTTATACTGGAACCTTAATACAACAAGATGCAATACAACTAAATGGATATATTGGGACAAAACAATGCAATTCAAGTTCACTTGCAATTATAATTTTTGTTTTATCTGACTCAACACCTTTTCAGCAAGATCGTTTTGCCCTGAAACAAATTGTAAAGCATCCGTTTCTCTACGCAGCCAGGTAAACTGTTTTTTTGCCAGCTGTCTTGTAGCAATAATGCCTTTTTCTTTCATCCTGTCTAAATCATACTCGCCTTGCAGATATGACCAGACTTGGCGGTAGCCAACTGCTCTAATTGCAGGGAAGTCAGCAGCAAGGTCACCCCTATGATATAACACACTCACTTCTTCTACTAGCCCCTGGCCGAGCATAATTTCGAAGCGCTTCGCTATTTTTGCATGCAGCAGCTTCCTATCTTCCGGTGCAACAATCAATTTTATTTTATTAAAAGGGATGACTGTCTGCTCTGCCTCACGGAAAATCTGGGAAATGGGCTTGCCACTTATTTCATAAACTTCTAGTGCACGCTGAACCCGTTGCGGATCATTAGGGTGTATCCGTTTTGCAGATTCAGGATCTATATTGTAAAGGCGCTTGTGCAATGTCTCCTTCCCTTTTTCCGCCAACTCCTCATCCAGCTTTTTCCGTATTTCCGAGTCTGCTTCAGGCAAATCTGCCAACCCGCTAAAAAGCGAATTAAAGTACAGCATGGTCCCCCCAGTCAATAGAGGTATTTTTCCACGCAGTGTAATTTCATCCATCAACTGTAAAGCCGACTTTCTAAATCTCCCAGTCGAATAAGCTTCTGACGGATCAATAATATCAATTAGATGATGCGGTATCCCCTGTCTTTCTTGTAACGTCGGCTTTGCCGTACCTATATCCATACCTCTGTATACTAAGGCTGAATCAACGCTAATTATTTCGGCATCAATATGTTGTGCCAATTGAACTGCCAGCTCTGTTTTCCCTGAAGCCGTCGGACCCATCAGAAAAATGGCAGGGGGCAGCTCACTACTATCCATTACTGGCCACGCAAAAAGAACTTATCCAGGTCTGCAGTACTCAGCTCAACCCAGGTCGGCCTGCCATGATTGCACTGCCCTATTCTTTCTGTCTGTTCCATATCTCTTAGCAAAGCATTCATTTCAGCAATGGTTAATTTTCGCTTCGCTCTAACTGAACCATGACAGGCCATGGACGCCAATATCTGATTAGATTTTTCCTGTGCACGCTGACTCATGCCGTGGGTCACTATATCTGCCAAAATATCGCGCACCAGAGCATCCATATCCTCCCGCCCCAAAAGTGCAGGTGTTGCCCTTATTACTATAGACTCTGGTCCTGTTCGATTTAACTCAAATCCTAACGCTGAAAAAAACTCGTGCTCCTGTTCTGCCAATTCAGCTTCGCCATTGCTTACCTGAATTTTAAGCGGCAGCAGCAAAGGCTGACTAGGCACTACACCTTGATGATACTGCTTCTTCAATCGTTCATAAGTCACTCGTTCATGAGCTGCGTGAGCATCAACCAAGATAATGCCCTTTTCCGTTTCAGTCAAAATAAAAATACTGTGCAGATGTGCTACCGCATAACCTAAAGGCGGTATGTCATTAGTCTCCTCAATGATAGGTTCATTTAGCTTAACATTCAGGTTCTTATCATTTTTTGGATACAGTTTAGCGTATGCCTCTATATTTTCCGCTACATTTATTGGTAATGCCGCCTGCTGCGGTGAATAAGGTGCTGAGCTGGGCATTCTATTCTGAACAGGAATTTTCGCCACCTCCGCATCTGCAGCTACCGGAGTAAATTCCTCAATTTTCCTTGCGCCATTTTGCTGCTCCCCAGGCCGTAAATCAGCCAAGGAACGATGCAGCGCTTTAAATAAAAAATCGTGCACCATTCGTCCTTCACGAAAGCGAACCTCAAGTTTTGCAGGATGGGCATTAACATCTACCAACGCAGGATCCAAACCTAAAAAAAGTACAAAAACTGGATGTCGGCCATGGAAAAGGACATCTTGATAAGCCTGTTTTACTGCGTGGGTCACTAGGCGGTCTTTAATTAAACGGTCATTCACATAAAAATACTGCATATCTGGCTGACTGCGGGAATAGGTAGGCAGCCCTACCCAACCTGACAATTGCAGACCAGAGGCTTCAAAATCGATTTTGACCGAATTTTCAATAAAGGCTGAACTGCAAATACTGGAAATGCGTTTTTCCTGTGCCTGTTCTGTTTCGGCAGGCTTCAGGTTCATCACTTCTCTTTGATTATGATTGAGCACGAAGCCAATATCAAACCGGCTTAATGCCATTTTTTTAATCAGGCTTTCAATATGGCTAAATTCTGTCTTTTCTGTTTTTAAGAATTTACGTCTTGCAGGGATATTATAAAACAGCTCCCTTACTTCAATCGTTGTTCCTGGCGGGTGGGGGTCTGGCTGAGGATTAAAATCTTTTTCCGTGCCATCAGCACTGACTTTCCATGCACATTCCGCATCCTCAGTCCGTGAGATCAAGGTTAACCTGGCAACAGAACTAATGCTTGGAAGCGCTTCACCACGGAACCCCATACTAGAAACATGTTCCAAATCATCCAAATTAGCTATTTTGCTGGTCGCATGTCTTGAAAGAGCTAAAGGCAAGTCACCCTTATAAATACCGCAGCCATTATCTCGAATCCTGATAAGCCTAATACCACCCTGCTCTATATCAATAATGATCTGCGAGGCTCCTGCATCAAAGCAATTTTCGACTAATTCTTTAACAACCGAGAAAGGTCTTTCAACCACTTCTCCGGCAGCAATTTGATTCACTAGCTGAGTGGGGAGGGACTGGATTCTCATTTAAGCAGGTGGCAAGGCTTTTTGCCCAGCTTTACTTTCAACTAATGTTGATACGAACTGGCTCGCCTCATTAATGGTAATCTCCATTACTTTTATCAGTTGAGAAATATCAATACCTATTTCAATAAACTCATGCTGCAAAGCGGCTATGGCCTGTGCATTAAGATTATGCTTTAAAAATAAAACCTGATCTTTAAAAGCTGATAAAACTGGATGAATACGGCTTTCTGCCTTGCGCAATGTCCTGATCAGCCGTGTATATTGCTGTTTCGAAATTTTTAACTGCTGCCGGCTTTTAGAACGTAAAGACCGGCTACTGTAATGTTCAAGCTCATCCTCCCATTCTTTAAATAAAGAACCGCTTACCTCTTCTATTACTGATATTCGGTGACTGACATCTTCAGACTTGCTTTTACAGAAATCATATTGTCTTTGCAATAACTTATAGCGCTGTTCCAAAGATGTTTCAGTGACTTTAACAATACTTTTAAATTGCTCCAAAGCATCTTCAAACTGATCTCGTGTATTGATCAGGCTATTGCATGTCTGCTCCACCTGAATAACCACTATGTCACGCTTATGATGTCCCAATAGTGATTCTCTGCTTTGATAATAAATCCCATCAAAGCTTATTTTTATATATTCAATAAGTTGGCTAAGCAAAGGTGTGTCCATTAAAACTATGTTTATTGAGTAAAGTGATTTTATAGTTAGCATTTTTAACCGTCTCAGCAAATGCTCCGTCAACAAGTGCCTGTTTTTGCATCTGCTGAATGGTTTTATCTGCAGGAATAGCTGCAGATTTAACCAAAATCAATTCAGTTGCTTGCAATTGACCAGCCAGCCATGCAGCCAGACTGTCAGAAGTAACATCCCAGCTTGCTGGGATAGAAATAAGTTCTTTAATATCCGGTGACCAAATTACAGCCGAACATTTATTATCTATTGCTGATACTTTATTTGCCAGAAAAAAATCAGGCTTAATACTTTTAAATAGCAATGCCATCTGCTGCATGGCCAAAAGTGCCATTTGATGCGCTATTTCATCATCAAACTGCCATTGCTTCTGAATATTCCGAACCTGGTCAGCAAACAAACCGCCGCCAGGCACGACAACGACCCTATTCTTTACTTTTTGTTCAATGGTATTTAAGCAATCAGTTAAGGCAAGCCTGTCACTCATTATGCTGCCACCTAATTTAATGACTCTCATCAGCTCTGAACTGTTCCAATAGGTAAAGCAATGCGCTCGCTTTATCAAAACTTTCCTGATATTCAGCCTCCATATCAGAATCAAAGACTATACCGCCACCCGCCCAAAAGCGAATGCTATTTTTATAATCATCTTCTGAATGGACTAAAGTCCTGATTGCAATATTGGTGTCCATATTGCCATTAAAGCCGATATAGCCAATAGAGCCGCAATAAATGCCCCGTGTATTGGGCTCTAGCTCTTCAATAATTTCCATCGCACGAATCTTTGGTGCGCCGGTAATCGAGCCGCCGGGAAAACAGCTTCTCAATAAATCCAAAGCATGCTTGTCATCTGCTAAAGTGCCAATAACCGTACTGACCAAGTGATGTACTGTAGTAAAACTTTCAATATCAAATAACTTAGGTACCTTGACCGAACCCTCTTTACAGTTTTTGCTAATATCATTTCTCAGCAAGTCAACAATCATCACATTTTCTGCCTGATCTTTTTTGCTGCCCGATAAAGCCAGCTTCATCTTTTCATCTATTATTAGATCTGGATCTCTAGGGCGCGTCCCCTTAATTGGCTTAGTCTCCACTTCACCATTCACTACTTTAAGAAACCGTTCCGGAGAAGAACTTAAAACCTGGACGGCAGGAAAATTAAGATAAGCACTAAAAGGCGCCGCATTGACTTTTCGTAAGACTTTATAGGCAGTCCAGGGATTGCCACTACATGGACTGCAAAAGCGCTGTGCCAAATTAACCTGATAGCAATCCCCCTCTTCCAGATAATATTTTATTTTATCAAACGCCTGCTGATAGCATTTTTTATCCATATTGGACCGAGGTTTTTCTGTGACTATGAATGGATCAGTCACAGGCTCTGGCGCTAACTCGCTAAATTGCTCAATTAGCGCTTGCCAGCTATACTCTGCAATTTCATGACCTACCAGCCAGCTTTGTCGCAGCTGATGGTCAACAATCACTGCCCATGTATATATCCCCACCTCCATTTCAGCAATATCTTCTTCATCTATTGCTATCACAGGGAGTTTTTCTAACCGTCTAGCCAGATCATAAGAAAAATAGCCTAACGCACCTCCATTGAACGGTAAATCTCCAATTCCCTGAAAATTACGTTTTACATATTTTTTAAGCAATAGAAAGGGATCTTCATACGAAATACTGGTCTTGCCATTCGTTACAATTTCGGTTTCTTTCCCTTTAGTAACCAATGTTATTTCTGGATCACAGGAGAAAATGTCATATCGTCCCTGATCGCTATATGGAAAGCCGCTATCGAGAAAAACGGCCCACGGCCTATCTGCAATAGGGGCAAATAATAGAGAGCTATCCTCAAAATATGGCAGCGGGTGTTTTTGCTGTATTACTGATGTCATTTAATAACTTACAATCTACTGATTAAACCGCTCAATATATTCTTCTTCAATATCAGAAACTTTCTGATCAATGCCATTAATAGCTAAACTAGAAACAGCAAGTGAGCCTGCTATAGCAGGTATCATTTTTTTACTATTAATCATAGATGTACAAAGCAGCCTTTAAGGCTTTTCCTTTTCTTCAACCATACTGTGGCACAAAATCATTTTCTTGCTCGAAAGCATCTCACCAGATGGGAAAGACTATTCCGCTTTGCGATTTTTCGAAAACCCGCGCTCAACTGATTTATTTAGGATTATATCAAAACCAGCAGTTTAACCAATTCAATCATATCAGTTAAATTCAACACCTTTTATTTTGATGGCACCGCCGATTCAAACTAATTGTTTAATACTAACTGTTATTGCTTTGGATAGTATCTGCATTATGTGCAACCAATGCCAGATCATTAACTGCTGCAATTTCAGCATCGGAATAAACAGCAACTTGACCATAAGACAGCAAAATTAACTTACTATTTGCAATATGGCGGATACAGATTTGACTGATAAGCACAACACTGCCAAACAATTTCTAAATTAGGAAGGAAAGATTAACTTATGAATAGCCAGCATACCTTCTTCATAATAAACCATATAAACAGAAAAGGTCTGATTTGTATAACTAACAAAACTACTGACAGCAATTGCAACGTTATGAGGCTCACTATAACAAATGGTTTTCTTAGATTTACTTGGAGTTTATAGCATCCAACCAACAGTTATTGAGTCAATTTAGCCATAACTATCAAAAAGTTAAATGGTGGCGATACCGGGGATCGAACCTGGGACCTCGGGGTTATGAATCCCGCGCTCTAACCGGACTGAGCTATATCGCCATATAGAAAGAGCCTCTGAAATAGACTCCCGTAAACCACGAGAATTATATATTTCCAGTCACTCGCTGTCAAACGTTAAATCTAAAATGGACAACATCGCCGTCTTGAACAAGATAATCTTTACCTTCAAGGCGCCACTTACCTGCATCTTTAGCCCCTTGCTCGCCTTTATTGTCAATAAAATCCTGATAGCCAACTACCTCTGCACGAATAAACCCTTTTTCAAAGTCGGTATGAATAACACCTGCAGCCTGGGGTGCTGTTGCATTAACCGGAATTGTCCATGCTCTCACCTCCTTTACACCTGCTGTAAAATAGGTGTACAAGTTCAATAGCCTATAGGCGGCTCTTACAACCCTGTTTAACCCTGGCTCTTCAAGCCCTAGGTCATCTAAAAATTCTTGTTTTTCATCTTCGTCCAGCTGAATGATTTCTGCTTCTATTGCTGCACAGACAGGAACAACATTGGCTCCTTCGTTAGTCGCAAACTCAGTTACTTTATCCAGCATAGGGTTACTTTCAAAGCCATCATCCTGTACATTAGCTATATATAAGGTTGGCTTAAGGGTAATCAGGCAAAGTTCTTTAATCAGTTTAATCTCATCTTCAGTTAAATCTAATGACCTTACCAGCTTGCCTTGGTCCAAATGGTTCAAAACTTTTTCTAAGGTCTGTTTTTTTGCCAATTCCTCTTTATTTCCCGTTCGGGCAATCTTAGCGGAACGCACCAACGCCTTTTCAACCGACCCCATATCAGCCAATGCCAACTCAGTATTTATCACTTCGATATCATTAATAGGGTCGACCTTTCCTTCTACATGGATAACATTGTCATCTTCAAAACAGCGAACCACATGAATTATCGCATCAGTTTCTCTGATATTGCCTAAAAACTGATTGCCCAGCCCCTCGCCCTTTGATGCACCTGCAACCAGACCTGCAATATCAACAAACTCAATAGTTGTTGGCAAAATGCGCTCAGGGTTGACAATCTCTGCCAACATATCCATGCGGGGATCTGGTACGGGTACGACACCTACATTCGGATCAATGGTACAAAAAGGATAGTTTTCTGCCGCAATAGTTGCTTTTGTAAGTGCATTAAACAGTGTTGATTTACCAACATTGGGTAAACCGACAATTCCGCAGTGAAGTGCCATAAAATATAAATCTCTTGATTTTGGTGAGCAATATTTGACTGGAATAGCCAAAAAAGGTGTGATTATACAAGGAAATTAACTTGCTTAATTATTTTTCTGCTATATCTTCGTTATAGAGAACAACTCTATTCCTTCCCTGAGCTTTTGCCTGATACAGAGCCATATCTGCAAAATTAACCAGCTTATCAATTTTAAGATCATCATTTTCAGGTACGCAGCACTCGTCGCTCAAGCAATATATTCCAATGCTTATTGTCTGAACATAATCACTGTCTTCCCATTCAATCTGTTCAATTTTCTTTCTGATGCGTTCGGCAAATATCTTACCGTTAACGCAATTGGTGTTAGGAAAAATGACTACAAATTCTTCTCCGCCGTACCGAACCAGAACATCAGATTCCCGTACCTGCTGCTGCAATGATCTAGATATTTTAACTAGAACATTGTCTCCAAAGCCATGACCATACAGATCATTTACCTGTTTAAAGTGGTCCAGATCCAATACCAGCAGACAAAGCGCCTGGCGATAGCGCTTAGCATTTGAAATTGCTATTTCAGCCTGATCATAAAAGTAGCGCCGGTTATAAAGGCCAGTCAATTGATCAATCATTGAAATGCTTTCAAAATGATTTTTAAGCACCTTCAAGTCTGCAAGTGCTTCTTCTAACTTTTCTGTACGCTTAGATATTTGGGCTTCCATTTGCTGAAACAGGCGAAAGTTGGTAATCAGCTGTCCCAGCATATTTTTATATATCTCAAGCATCCTGAAATGCCATTCGGTGAAATAAAAGGTTTGCGGATGAGAAATATTCAACACACCGACCAGTTCATTATCAGCAAAAACAGGAACACTGATGACTGAGCCGGGCAGTTCTATATCGTCCTTTTTTTTGCTTGAAGTAAAACATTTATCCTCTGCACAGTTCTGGCAATGCTGCATTTTACCCGTTAATGCAGCCGTGCCAACAACCCCTTCCCCAATTTTAAACTGTAAAGGATGATACTTCCTCTCAATACTGCCCATTGACTCACTGGCACTTAACCCAGTCAAATTAACCAGAACATTATCTTCATCCAGCAGAAATAACGAACACCTTTCCATATCCTGGTTTTGAATAAGAACGCTTAATGCGTTGCGAATCAGCTCCTTCTCATCACTGACCTGGTAGTTTATTTCTGACAAGTCTTTTACTGCAGATAAAGAATTAACTAAATCAACAATGACTTCTTCCAATCCCGCATCATTTTTTAAAATTTCCATAAAAATCCTACCCACTGACAACCATCGCCAATTCCAGAATAGTATCTTTTTTCTCATTTACGTCATTCACCACTTTTATGAACAGCATTTGAGACAAAGAGAGCCTATCTAGCAAATCAGAAAAATCAGGCATTTCATCCATTTTATTACCCACAATATAAACTGCAACCCAATGGCTCAATTCCAACAGCTCTATTAAATGCCTTTCATTCCCTACAAAACCAGGTTGCCGAAATTGCTTTACAACGGTCTGATATATGCCTGGCAACTTCCATTTTTCCAGTAGCAGAGCCCCCATTTCATACTGTGTTTTTCCAATAACACTGCGCATTTCTTCTAAAACTGACCCTTCAATGCGATCAGATTGTGAAAACACCTTATTCAGTTCAGCAGGGGAAATGAATATTCCTGCTAACAGGCCAATATTAAGCAGTAAACCTGACGTGTAGACTATGTTAGATTGCATCAAACTGTCATCAAACTGCTTTGCTAATTTTTCAGCAATCAATGCCGTCATTAATGCATGACTCCAGAAAAATTCAGCATCAAACATCTTGCATTCAGATGTTTTTAACTCAACATTGAGAACAATGCTTAAAGCAAGGCTTTTAACTAAATTAAGACCCAAAACCTGAACAATGGCCGTACGCAAGTCATTTATTTTTCCTGCACGGCCAAAAAATGCAGAATTAGCCAACCCCAAAAGCCTGGCAACCAAAACTGGAGACAAAGAAAGAACTTCAACTAATTTTTCAATTGAAATATCCTCATCATTAACGGCCGTAATTATTCTTATGCTTTCTTCTGGCAATGGGGGAAGATTTTTTATCTTTGCTATTTCAAGGTCAATATTCCCATTCGGGCTCATAATCCATCCCTTTTTAAACCAGATATTCTTAATGCTACCATTAACTTCCTATAATCATCATTAATTAATGCATCTTTACAGATAAGAATAGTCTGTTTCTGTCTATTTTGCTGGTTAAAATGCATGATAAGAAAATAGGGTGTAATAACTGTTGAAGGTAGAACTTCAATTGGTGAATAAATATCTTCTAAATCTGCAAACTCCCAACCCTTGAACGAACTGTATCGAATGACCAGTCCATTAAACCTATTCTCCCTATCCAAACAGAAAAATAGGCTAAATATAATAGTGCACCATAGCAGTGCTTTATAAACTAAAGCAACCGAGGTTAGAAAAACAGCAATAAAGGATAGACCGTGCAATATGGCTAACCATTTTATCAGCCAAAGAGATTGACTGATTTTATAAGTCGCTGTTATTTCGTATTTTTTTAACAAGCTTAGCAAGTCCTTCTGTATCTGGCAATTGATCGCCCAGCAAAAACCAGATTAGCTGAGTGTCCTGTAGCTCCAAAAGCTCTCTAAATAAAGCCTGCTCTTCGTTAGCAACCTGATTATAAGAAGTCACCAAATAATTCTCTAGCAGAGAGTCTAATTCCTTTGTCCCTCTTCGACAATGCCACTTTAATTTAGCAATAGATTCCATTTGATATTTTGTACAGGAAATATTTTTCCAGAATTAATAGCTAGCACTCTGGCAACTCGGCTTTAATTGATTATTCTCTGAGAACTATAAAAAAGAGACAAGGCAATCCTGTCTCTATCCATTAGCAAAAAATCAACCTTGCTGACGAACAGCCATCAGCTTTTTAATATCTGCAATAGCTTTTGCCGGATTGAGCCCTTTTGGACAGGTGTCTGTACAGCTCATAATGGTATGGCAACGATATAGCTTGTAAGGATCTTCAAGCTCATCCAGGCGCTCACCTGCATTTTCATCTCTGCTGTCTTCAAGCCATCGGGCAGCCTGCAATAAAACTGCCGGCCCTAAATACTTGTCACTATTCCACCAATAGCTTGGACAACTGGTAGAACAGCAGGCACAAAGCACGCATTCATACAGCCCATCCAGTTTTTTTCGCTCCTCTTTGCTTTGCAGTCTTTCACGGTCAGGCGCCGCTGTCTGTGTTTCAATCCATGGCTTAATAGAGGCATATTGGGCATAAAAATTAGTCATATCAGCAACTAAATCTTTAATGACATCCATATGCGGAAGAGGAAATATTTTTATAGTACCTTCATATTCTTCTATTGCCTTGGTACAGACGAGCGTGTTTTTACCATTGACATTCATTGCACAGGAACCACAGACACCTTCTCTGCAAGAACGTCTAAAAGCTAGCGTGGCATCAATTTCATTCTTGATTTTTAATACAGCATCCAAAATCATTGGACCACAGCTGTCTAAATCAATATGAAAAATATCAATCCGAGGGTTTTCGCCCGTATCTGGATTCCAGCGGTATACTTCAAAACGCTTTACTCTCGCTGCATTTTTTGGTGCAGAAAATTCTTTACCTTTTTGCAGTTTTGAGTTTTTAGGCAAGGCAAATTCAACCATTAGTAGACCCTCTTTTTAGGTGGAATAACTTCAACTTCGTCGGATAGGGTATACATATGTACAGGTCTATAATCAATCTTCACTTTATCATCCGTTAGCCACAGCAAGGTATGTTTCATCCAGTTTTTATCATCGCGGTCAGGATAGTCTTCCCTGGCATGCCCACCTCGGCTTTCTTTTCTGTTTTCTGCCGCTTTAATAGTTACATAAGCCTGATCCAGCAAATTATCCAGTTCCAGGGTTTCTACCAAATCCGTATTCCAGATAAGCGAAGAGTCCTCTACTTTAACATTGGCAAAAGATGCCCTCACATTTTCCATGGCCACAACCCCTTCCTTCAAGACATCACCTGTTCTATAGACAGAGGCATGGTTTTGCATGGTTTTTTGCATTTTTAAGCGAATATCAGCAGAGGTTTCACTGCCTTTGGCATATCGAATACGATCAAACCGTGCTAAAGCTTTGTCACAGGCATCTTTTTTCAATGGCTTATGTGACATGCCCGGCTTAATCAATTCAGCACAGCGTTTAGCCGCTGAGCGCCCAAAAACGATCAGATCCAGCAATGAATTTGAACCCAACCGATTCGCCCCATGTACAGAAACACAGGCAGATTCACCGATAGCCATTAGTCCAGGTACCACACTATCTGGATTGCCCTCTTTCAAGGTCACTACTTCTGCATTATAGTTAGTTGGAATCCCCCCCATGTTGTAATGCACTGTCGGCAAAATGGGGATAGGCTCCTTAGTGACATCTACATCGGCAAATATCTTGGCTGTTTCTGATATTCCAGGCAGCCGTTCCTTGGTAATTTCTGGGTCAAGATGTTCAATATGCAAATAGGCATGGTCTTTTTCAGGACCTACTCCGCGCCCCTCTCTAATTTCCAATGTAATTGCCCGACTGACCACATCCCGCGAAGCCAAATCTTTAGCATTAGGAGCATAACGCTCCATAAATCGCTCGCCTTCTGAATTGGTCAAATAGCCGCCTTCTCCCCGAACGCCTTCTGTTATCAAACAGCCAGCACCATAAATTCCTGTGGGATGAAACTGTACAAACTCCATATCCTGCAAAGCTAATCCTGCACGCAATGCCATGGCATTGCCATCTCCCGTTACTGTATGCGCGGATGTACAGGAAAAATAGCAGCGCCCATAGCCTCCGGTTGCCAATACTGTTGAATGGGCGCGAAACGAATGCAATGAGCCGTCATCCAGACACCAAGCTAAAACACCTTTACACTCACCCTCTTCCATAATCAGATCAAGTGCGATATATTCAACAAAAAATTCAGCCTGATGCTTCAGCGCCTGCTGATAAAGCGTATGTAAAATCGCATGCCCCGTTACATCAGCGGCCGCACAGGTTCGTTGCGCAGTGCCTTCACCAAAGTTGGTGGTCATGCCTCCAAAAGCACGCTGATAAATCTTGCCATCTTCGGTACGGGAAAAAGGCACACCATAATGTTCAAGCTCGATAATGGCAGGAATAGCTTCTCGGCACATGTATTCAATGGCATCCTGGTCACCAAGCCAGTCTGAACCTTTAACGGTATCATACATATGCCAGCGCCAGTCATCTTCTCCCATATTACCTAAGGCAGCACTGATTCCGCCCTGTGCAGCAACAGTATGGCTTCGCGTAGGGAAAACTTTAGTGATGCAGGCTGTTTTTAAACCTTTTTCCGCCATCCCAAAAGTTGCCCGCAAACCGGCACCGCCAGCACCAACAACAATAGTATCGTACTCATGTTCTATTATTTTGTAATCTGTTGACATATCCTATCCAATCATGGAGATTTTAAAAATAGCGACGATTGCAGCTAACCCAAAAAATAAAAAGGTTAATTTCATCGCCCAAATTGAAGATATTTTAATCCATTCAGTATGCACATAATCTTCAATAACCACCTGCAAACCTAATGCAGCATGGTAAAAGGCAGCAATAACCCAGACGACAGCCAAAGTTGTATCTAAAGGGCCTGACAGCCAGATGATAATATCCTGGTGGGTCGCATTTAAAAGCTGTTGAGTAAACGAAACCATCCACAGTGATAGAGGAATTAGAGTAATAGCCGTTATTCTTTGCATCCAGAAATGTCCTGTACCGGCTTTTGCTGAACCGAGACCTCTGACTTTTGCTAAAGGTGTTTGATAATCCATAGTCTTGATGCCTAATAAAAAATGAGGGTTAAAACAAGAGATAATGCCAATTCTATAATTGCATTTCTATCCATATCATCTTTTTCAAACCCTTGCCCAACATCCCAGATCAGGTGTCTTATGCCATGGCACAGGTGAAAAAACAGTGCATAGATAAAAAACCAGATACCTATCCTTATGATGGTGTAGTCCAACATGGTTTGCAATTGCAAATAGGAGTCGTTGCCCTGCAATATAATAAAAAAGCTGGCGACATAAATAATAAGCCCCATTGCCAAAATCACTCCAGTCATACGATGAGTGATAGAAACAATGCCAGTTAAAGGCAGCCGATAAATCATTAAGTGCGGTGAAAGCGGTCTTTTATGTTTAATCATAATATTATCTTACTTTTTGTGTGGCTTAACTTTACCCTCATCATACCCTGCTATGTGAGACGGTACCATTACTAATCTGAATATAACCTGTTTCTTTTTCTGAATATAATCATGCTTATTCCCAATTGTAGTTATAATCCTTTTTTTTACAAAAATCATAAAACCATGAATGCAGACTGGATTAAATTCTTAACCTCTAACAGTAACCTTTTGCCCAAAAGTTCAGATATAAAACTCTCCGGCAGTCAGGAATTACAAAATACTATGACTGCACCCGCTGATTTTTCCATACTAAAAGTCTCAGGAACCGATGCCAGCAGTTTCTTACAGGGGCAGCTTACTTGCAATATCAGTGAGCTTACTGAAACAAACAGTTTTTTTACAGCGTTTTGCAATGCAAAAGGGAGAACAGTTTGCACCCTTTTGATTATAAAAACAGGTGCTGATTTCTTATTAATTCTGCCCACTGAACTGTTCGGTAAAGTATCACAAAAAATGCAAATGTACATTATGCGTTCTGAGGTACAGCTAAATAACGTGACGGATGAACTTTGTTTTATAGGTGTTAATGCACAAACTGCAAACACTCTGCCATCAATGCCTGAAACAGATTTTGCAGTCGCTCAAAATAAACAGATTTTTATTAAATTTCCTTTGCATGGCAATCGCTATTTAGTTATTGCCTCGCCCAGCCAAGCCATTTCTTTGTGGACTGATTTAACAAAAACTGGTTTTACGCCATGCCATTCAAATAGCTGGGGGGAGCAGGATATTTTAGCTGGTATACCCTGGCTGACACAAGACTCTTCTGAGGAGTACATCCCTCAAATGTTAAATATTGACAAATTAGGCGGCATTAGCTTTAACAAAGGCTGCTACACAGGACAGGAAATTGTCGCTCGAACTCATTATCTGGGAAAAGCAAAACGTGAACTATTTCTCGCTTATTGCGAAAATAACGCTGAAATAAACAGTCGCATCCAAATAAAGGCAAATAACAATGAACAAACCATTGGAAAGATACTATCCTTAATAGCAAAAGATGGACATATCAAAATGTTAATCGTTATACCGTCAACTGATGCAGAGTTAAATGATCTTAGGCTCAATAACTCCAATCAGGATAAAATCACCATCAAAGATTTTCGCTAATAGATTTTCAAGAAAGGTTCATAAATAATGCAATTTAAATCTGTCCAAGACTTTCTCGTGCACGTACAGAAAGAGCTTGATGAAAAGCGCCTAGTTTTACCTACTTTACCGGACGTTGCATTAAAAGTAAGAGATGCTGTTGCTAAAGGCGAGTCAACCTCGCAAGAACTCGCCGATATGATTGTCACTGATGCAGCACTGTCAGCAAGGCTGATACAGGTTGCAAATAGCCCATTATACAGGGGGGCCCAGGAAGTCAAGAATATCCAGATGGCTGTTACGCGTTTAGGCAGTTCAACCATCAGGACGCTTATTACCAGTTTGGTAATGCAGCAAATGTTTACCCCCACTACTGAGCTTTTAAGCGACTATTTTAGAGAGACATGGCAGCAGGGTGTCAATGTATCATCTATCAGCCGCGCCCTGGCCTCGTTTGTTCCACACCTCAATCCTGACGAAGCCATGCTGGCAGGCTTGATCCACCAAATAGGAAAACTTCCCATCCTGATGCTAGTTGAAAATATTCCTGAATTTAAGAATAGCCCATCAAGACTAAATAAATTGCTTGAAAAGGCTCATCCGCCGATTGGGAAAATCATCATGGAGACATGGGATTTCCCTGAAGAATTAAAGCTTGTTGCCTCTGAATATGTTGATTTTCAAAGGGAGTCTGGCGACAAAGCTGATTATGTAGATATAGTACAGGTAGCCTTTCTGCAAAGCATTGCAGGAACCGACCATCCGGCCTGCAGAGTAGATTGGAATACAGTCCCTTCTTTTGCCAAGCTAGGACTTGAGTCTGATGCTGAGATCCTTGAAATTGAGGGCGTTTCGGAAGAAATAGAAATGGCTCATGCTATGCTGTTTTGATAAGGGCACTCATTTTTTTAATTAAGTGGTTTCAAACTGAATATTTTCAGCACCGTTCAAAACCATAAAATGTTTCCCTTTAGCTCTGGAAACCAGGGTAACTCCGGACTGCTTTGCCATATCAAGCCCCATTTGGGTTGCCCCTGAGCGCGATAATAAAATTGGGATACCCATTTGAGCCACTTTAATGACCATCTCGGAAGTCAGCCGTCCTGTCGTATAAAAAATTTTATCTTTGCCTGAAATATCATTCAGCCACATATAACCGGCGATTGAATCGACCGCATTGTGCCTGCCTACATCCTCTACAAAAAAATCAATATGACTGCCCGTACATAATGCACAGCCATGGACTGCACCAGCCTTTTTATACACCTCATTATGATGCTTTAATGAATCTAGCAATTGATAGATTACCGTTTGTCCGATGGCTAATTTAGGCACCCTAATGTCTTTTAGCTTATCCATTAGCCGGCCAAAAACAGTTCCCTGTCCACAGCCAGTTGTCACCGTTCTCTGCTCCATCTGTTTAGAAAAATCTGCGGATTGATGTCTGGTAACCACTGCCACTGCTTCTGTTTCCCAATCCACTTGGACGATTTTAACTTCATCAACCGTTTCAAAAAAACCCTGATTTTTTAAATACCCCAAAGTTAATAATTCAGGGTGCGTTCCCATGGTCATTAATGTGACAATTTCCTGCTTATCCACATAAAGGCTTAAGGCTCTTTCCCCAACCAGTTCAACTTCTCTTTCGTTGCCCAGCTCATCAACTGCAACAACAGTTTTAGAAAAGGATAAACCTGCATCTGATATTTCAGGTTTACTCATTTCTGTTTTTCTCCAGTATTTTCAATTCCGATAACGTATTAATATTTAAAAAGACCTCAGCACTTTGACTAAAATCAACTTTAAGCAATTTATGCTGCTCTAGCCACAAATCAATTTTACGGTTTCCCTGCTGCAAATATTTTGTTAGGCTAGCCTGCAAAGATGTTTTTAAGGCTAAAAAAACTGGATGGATTCGCATTCCATCAAAAGCAACGGCAATTTCAGCCTTATTTTCGGTCAATGCATCTATTAATTTTTTTAGATGCTCGGGTTTTATTAATGGTGAATCACAGGGCATAACACATAAAATATCTGTATCGGCATGCAACATGGCAGAAAGTACGCCAGCAAGGGGACCATCAAAAGTATCTGTCTGATCAGAAATAACCTGATAGCCAAATTCAGCATAATCAGAAATATTGCGATTGGCGTTGATAAGAACTGGTGAAGCAACCTGTGACATGACATCAACGGCATAACTGATCATAGGTCTGTTATGATATTCAATTAAGCCTTTATCCTGTTTATTCATTCGGCGAGCCAACCCGCCGGCCAATACAACACCTGTCACTTTATTTTGCTTTTTCATTATGCTAATTAGATTATTTGGATTGCTAATTTTACTCTCTATTTCGGCCTGTGCATCTCAATCACAGCAGATAAGCAGTCAAACTATTCGCTATTATCAAACCGAAACGCAAAAACCCTATGATGACGTGCTGGCAGAACTGGAAATTGCCATTGCAGAACATAATTTTCGTATTACCGGACATAGCAGAGTGGGGAAAGTCATTAGAGAAAGAGGAACAAAAGGCTTCCCGAACTATGATACTTTACAGTTTTGCAATTTAACCCATGCAAAAACATTATTGCTTATGTCCCCTCATGCAGTCAGTTATATGCCCTGCAATATTGTAACCTATGACTTTGAAGGGAAAACAGTAATAAAAACACACTTATTGCCTACTGATACTGATAATGAATCGCTTAACAATTTTTCTGAAAAAATGAACAATGTCCTTAAACAGATTGTCGATTTTGCTGCGGAAGAATAAAATATCTCATTCGCTACAGCTTTAGAACCAATTTTTCACACTCTTTACTTAATGGAAAAACTAACCAGATGAACAAAAAAACACTTCTATCCATCAGTCTATCAGCTTTTATAGCTGGCTGTGCAACTTCGCCTGTACCTGAAGAATCTGCTGAAATAGCCAAGGTTAATGACTACCCAACCCGAGACCGAGTTGAATATGTTTTTAACTGCATTGCAAAACATGGGGGGTTAGGTGGCAGTAAAGCCTATATCAATCAATATGCCTGTGGCTGCAAGATTGATAAAATTGCAGAAAAGCTGACCTTTGAAGAATATGAAAGTGCGAGAACTTTTTCTTATTTAAAGAAAACACCGGGGGAAAATGGTGCCGCTTTTCGTGACCCCAAACAGTCGAAAGATTTAAGAACCCGGCTTAAAGAAGCAGAGGCTTATGCTGAATCGCAATGTTTTGTGATGTAAATTACAATACAAATAAAAAAGGGTTCATATCACACAGATATGAACCCTTTATAATGAGAAACATTTTAAAACATCTCTACATCTTAACTAAAACAAAAGCATTGCTTAGTTAAACTCATCATATCTTACTTTAATTTTTTTGAAAGTATCATAAGATTTAGCCATTAGTTCCTCAACTTCAGCTTTATCTTTACCTCTTTTATAGGCTAAACGTGCTTTACCAAGACGACCTAATGCTTTTTCACGAAGCATGTATGTTGTTGTACTTTCAATCGTTTTAGCTCTTTGCTTAACTTTCTTAAAAAGCGCCATCATCTCTTTTTTCTCTAATTCACCAGCTTGTACCGCTTTAAGTGCTTCTCCAGCCAATTCGATAGTCTCATCAATTGCAACAACCGTTGCTTCAGGTGATGCATTTTCAATTTTACCTTGTGGTTTTGCCATAGCAGAAGGAGCCGCAGCAAGCATTGCAACGCTTACAAATAAAGCCAATGTTAGTTTTTTCAATAGCATTAATATTACCTCGTATAAATAAATTATTATTACCATGCATATTCTAAAGCGTACGCATGAACAGAATATTAACACAAAGGATAAAAAATAATTAAATTTAAACCCCTTGCTAAAACAAGGTTATTATGGGCTAACCTGATAACTGGCCGAATAGTTTTTCCCTTTAGTACAGACAGTCCGACTTATTGGAGACTCACAAGAAATATCACTAAACTCTACCTTTAACTCGCCTTTCTTAGTAGGTACAAAATAAAATCTAAAATTCGGATCTGCACTAATGGCAATATCAATTTTTGCTGTCAATACAGGCTTATTATTAAAGGTAACTTTTAACTGATTAACAAAATTCGACCTTTTAACAAATCGGGTGACCTGGTCCATTTGCATACCCGTAATATTTGGATGGCTAATTAAAAGCTGAGTCAATATCGGTTCCCCTGCCCGACGTTCTTTATGCAGTCTGAACTTTACTTTTCCCAGCCGCTTCATAGCCGCATCTAAATCCGCTCCAATAGGAGCCGAACAGCCGCCACTGGCTTTAACAAACTTCTTCGACATGTAAAGCTTCCCGTCATTCATTTCTGCAATAGCTCTAATATAACTATAGGAATTGACGCGAACCCTCATAGCTAAATCAGCCTTTCCTGTCTCGGGTGTAAATTCAAACTCACCAACCAGCGGAAATGGGTTTTTATCGACAAATACAGTGATTTTCTTTATATATTTATCTTTTGTCTGTTTTATCTTGCTAATGATTTTCACGGGTACCAAAGCAGGGTCTTCCGCTCTATAGGGTGCATCTATTTCAATAATATCCTTGGACTCCTGAATTGTTTCGCCAGAAAAATACTGATTTTTAAGTACATTATTCCACTGTTCTTCATCTTTAGCCGCTGTTGCCAATATTGGCATAATTAACAGAATTAATAGCCCAATTTTGATTATTTTATTCATTTTCTTCTTCCCATTCTAATTCAGCAAATGCTGTGGTCACGTTTCTTTTATGAAACTGGTCAAAAAGTTTCCAATTATCTTTTTCTGAGTAGCCTACTTTTGCAATGGCCTCTTCAATAAACTTGCCTTCTGCAATCATTGAACGAATTTCAGTTAATAGAATCTGTAAGTAATTTTTTTCTGGCAGCATGCTTTTTGGCCAATCAGTAACAGCCGGACCATGACCGGGGATAACCATTTTATACTGATGCTTTTCCATTCGATTAAGTTCACTGAGCCAGCCCTTTAGACTGCCATCAATAACTGGGATATGTTCAATAAATAACAAATCAGACATCCAGAAGGTATCCGTATTCTGATCAAAAACTGTCAGATCATTATCCGTATGCGCCGTTGGGTGAGCAGTCAATCTTAATTTTCTTCCGCCTAGCTCAATAAATAAATGCTTTTTGACAGCCTTATCTGGCGGAATAATATGTTTATCCTCCAGCTTAAGATCTAATTGGTCATTGGCCTTTTCTATATAATAGCGCCCCCTAGTCGCCATTGCTCTGGATAGGTTTTTATGCCCAACAAATTGAACCCCAGGCAGTTTAAACGCAATATTGCCATAAATATGGTCAGGATGAACATGGGTATTGATAACATAACAGACCGGCTTATCCGTTGTCCTGTCAACCGCTTTTTTCAAAGCATAGCCTTGTTCTGGACTGCCCCCTGTATCAATCACTGCAACGCAGGAGTCTCCCACTATAAAGCCAATATTTGCTATTGCACCATGGTTGGTTTTATTTGGAAATTCATGCTTGCCAAAATGCACATAAATCCCTGGCCTCACCTCGGTAACAGAGAGTGCTGGTACAGCCATAGCACACTGCGCTGCAAATAAACTTAATAGCAATAATATCTTCATAATACCTCCTAAGCCTGACATAGCTGTATAAATTCCTTAGCCACTCTGGAACGAATAGCCTGTTTAGGTGCAATAATATTTAAATGCCAAATCAGCCCATCTTCAGAATTAATGCTTCTGGCAACTAGCCCCTCTCTTTCATTCCGCAATGCCTGAGAGGATGAAAAGCCGATTCCCAGCCCGGCTCTTACCGCTTCTTTAACAGCAGATACCCCAGTTACTTCTATCGATACAGGAGCAATAATACCAGCTTCCAGCAATTCTATTTCAACTGCTTTTCTGGCACCTGAGCCAGGTTCACGCCATATTACCTGATGTTTTGTAAAGACATCTAACGGGACTGTTACAGGGTATCGCTCGGCAAGCTTATGTCCTGCCGGCAAAATTAAAACAATTTCATCATTTTGCCATGGGATAACTTCATAGTTGCTCGGCAAGTCATTGACATCAACAAGCCCTTCTACAAAACCTAAATCGAAATCCGATATTTTTTCAATAATTTCATCCGTATCCCCTGTTTCCATCGAAACTTGCACGCCTGGGTTATTTGTCTGCAGCTTAACCACAAGGTGAGGCAGATAGTAGCTGCCAACCGTCATAGTGGAAACAATTCGCAGTCTCCCAGCATTCACCTGCTTTAAACTCTGTACATACTTAGCAGCTGAATTTAATTCTTTTTCCACTCGCAGTGCGAATTGCAGCAATCCCTCCCCTGCCGCTGTCAATTCAATCTGATGAGCTTTTCTAAGATAAAGCGGCTCACCGACAAAATCCTGCAGCAATTTTAACTGACCTGAAACAGCCGGCTGCCCTAAATGCAAAAACTCTGCCGTTTTGGTAATGCTCTTTAAACGGGCAACAACTGTGAAAGTGAGCAAGTGGTTAGGGTTCAAAATGGCTCCTGAATATTTAATTGCCAAAAGAAAAACGGTGCATCATATCAATAATAGAATGTATTAAAATTTTTACAATCATTTTAAATGATATTACCATACACAAATGATGACTTGATAACAGCACCTTAATTACGGTAAAGTTCAACTAATTTGTACTTCAGCCTAGAAACCCAGTTGAGCGCGGAATGATAAAGCCCTACTGATTTTTCCAGGCTCAATCACTTGAGGAAATGCGTGTGGCAGTAATTAAAATATCACCGGACCAGATCAAAAGAAAAAAACGTCGCGGGCCTAAAGGTCATGCGGTTGATCTTGCTGCTTTAGAAGAAATTCAGGCCTTATTAGGTGATGAATCACGGCAAAGGGATTTATTGATCGAGCATTTACATAAAATACAAGACCAATATCAGCATATTTCTTCCAAATATTTAGTTGCTTTAGCCCATGAGATGAAGCTGTCCCCCGCTGAAGTGTTTGAAGTCGCCTCTTTTTACCACCATTTTGATGTCGTTAAAGAAGGCCAAACACCCCCGCCGGCATTAACTGTCCGAGTCTGTGAATCAGTGTCCTGCGAAATGGCCGGAGCACACTCGCTGATTAATGCCTTAGAAAGCGGTTTAGGCGATGATGTCCGCGTGCAAAAAGTGCCCTGTGTCGGTCGCTGTCAGCATGCACCTATTGCCGTTGTCGGCCAAAACCCCATTCATCAGGCAACAGCCGAATCTGTCACAGCAGCTGTAGACAACAACCAAATCAAGGACACCATAACCGACTATATCAGCATGGATGACTATAAAGCAGATGGCGGCTATCAAACGCTGAAAAAAGTCCTCGAAGGCAGCATGAGCACTGAATCCATTATGAAAAAAATGGAAGATTCTGGCTTACGGGGCTTGGGTGGTGCCGGTTTTCCTGCAGGCAGAAAATGGCGTATTGTTAGCGGTTTTGATGCCCCCAGACTAATGGCTGTCAATATTGATGAGGGTGAGCCAGGTACTTTTAAAGACAGACACTACTTAGAAATAGACCCGCACCGTTTTCTTGAAGGCATGATGATTGCTGCCTTAACCGTTGGCTGTGATGCCATTTATGTGTACCTGCGTGATGAATATGCAGGCTGCCGACAAATTCTGACCAAAGAAATTGCCGATCTGCAAAATAACCCGCCTTCTTCCATTTATCAGATGCCACCCATTTATTTGCGCCGCGGTGCTGGCGCCTACATTTGCGGCGAAGAATCTGCCATGGTTGAATCAATTGAAGGGAAACGGGGCATGCCTCGCCTAAGACCTCCTTTTCTGGCTGAGGTTGGTTTATTTGGACGGCCTACGCTAGAACACAATATGGAATCTGTTTATTGGGTCAGAGATATTATTGAAAAAGGGCCGGAATGGTTTTCCTCCCATGGCCGTCATGAACGCAAGGGCTTACGTTCTTTCTCCATATCTGGGCGAGTTAATAAACCTGGCGTACATTTAGCGCCTGCCGGCATCACCATGCGTGAATTAATTGACGAATATTGCGGTGGCATGCAAGAAGGCCATGAATTCTACGGCTATTTCCCCGGTGGGGCTTCGGGTGGTATGTTGCCTGAGTCTATGGCCGATATACCGATGGACTTTGATACCTTAAATAAATATGGGTGCTTTATCGGTTCTGCTGCCGTCATTGTTTTTTCAAACCAGGACAGTGCAAAACAGCTAGCAGTTAATGCCATGAAATTTTTTGAAGAAGAATCCTGCGGACAGTGCACGCCTTGTCGAGTCGGCACAGCCAAAGCTGCAACTTTGATGGAAGAAAAGCAATGGAATACTGAATTGCTGGAAGAACTTGCTTCTGTAATGGTTGATGCTTCTATCTGCGGGCTGGGACAGGCGGCTCCAAATCCGATGCGATGCGTTGTTAAATATTTTCCAGACGAATTAAAATAAGGAGATTACTGATGGCTGCAAATCCAGAATTTATGAATAAAGCAACAATTGGCTTCACAATGAACGGTGAAGAAGTATCTGCCCTGGAAGGTGAAACGCTGATTCAAACAGCTAAACGCCTGGGCACAGAAATACCGCATCTCTGCTATAAAGAGGGATTACGAGCCGATGGCAACTGCCGTGCCTGTGTTGTTGAAATAGAAGGCGAGCGGACACTGGCACCGTCCTGCTGTCGCTCTGCTACAGCTGGCATGAAAGTTCAAACAGCCAGTGAACGTGCGATTAAGTCACAAAAAATGGTATTGGAACTGTTAAAGTCAGATATGCCAAAACAAGGGGAATCGCCTTACACTCCAAATTCTGAACTGGATTTATGGGTTAAAAAGCTCAATGTAGGCGAACCCCGTTTTGAAGCTCGGTCCCAGCCCATCGCTGATTTATCTCACCCTGCCATTGCCGTCAATATGGATGCCTGCATTCAATGCACCCGCTGTCTGCGAGCCTGCCGTGAAGAACAGATGAATGACGTGATTGGCTATGCTAATCGCGGATCACATTCAGAAATCGTGTTTGATATTGCCGACCCTATGGCCGCCAGCAGCTGTGTTGCCTGTGGAGAATGCGTACAGGCCTGTCCTACCGGGGCATTAATGCCCGCCAATGATGTGGGTCTAGAAATAGCAGACAAAACAGTTGACTCAACCTGCCCATACTGCGGTGTTGGCTGCTTAATCAAATACCATGTTAAAGATAACAAAATCTTATACACAGAAGGACGGGATGGCGATACTAACCATTTTCGTTTATGTGTAAAAGGTCGCTATGGTTTTAACTATATCCATAACCCATTGCGTTTAACTAAGCCTTTAATCAGACGCAAAGGCGTTGCCAAAACCACTGAGCTATTAGACCCTAATGATTTAGATAAGGTTTTTCGGGAAGCTACATGGGAAGAAGCATTAGACTTTGCAGCAGGCGGTCTTAAAAAAATCCGTGACACTCAGGGTAAAAAGGCACTGGCCGGCTTAGGTTCTGCTAAAGGCAGCAATGAGGAAGCCTATTTATTCCAAAAACTGGTTCGTACAGGCTTTGGCTCTAACAATGTCGATCATTGTACTCGCCTTTGTCATGCTTCATCCGTTGTCGCCTTGCTTGAATGCCTAGGTTCTGGCGCGGTATCCAACCCAGTCTCAGATGTCAGTGAAGCGGAAGTCCTTATCATCATCGGTTCTAATCCAACAGTAAATCATCCTGTTGGTGCAACATTTATGAAAAATGCCGCTGCAAATGGCACCAAAATTATTTTGATGGATCCAAATATTACATCAATTGCAAAATATGCAAGCCATGTACTGCAGTTTCGCCCAGACACCGATGTTGCCATGCTAAATGGCATAATGTACGTGATTCTTGATGAAGGTTTGCAAAACGATGTATACATCAAGAAAAATACCGAAGATTTTGAACAGATGCGGGCACATTTAAAAAATTATAGCCCAGAAAAAGTGGCACCTATCTGCGGTATTGATGCCAATACTCTACGCGAAGTTGCCCGTCTTTATGCAACATCCAAAAGCTCAATGATTTTATGGGGCATGGGCATTTCTCAGCACATTCACGGTACCGATAACGCACGCTGCTTAATTGCTCTGGCATTGATGACAGGCCAGATTGGCAAGCCAGGCTCAGGTTTGCACCCATTGCGCGGACAAAATAATGTGCAGGGTGCTTCAGATGTTGGCTTAATCCCAATGGTTTTCCCGGATTACCAGCCTGTTACCGATCCAGAAAATCAAGCCAAATTTGAAAAGCTATGGGGTGTAGATCTTGACCCTGTACCTGGCTTAACTACGGTAGAAATGATTCATGCCATTTTAGATAAAGAAGTGTTCGGCATGTTTGTTCAAGGTGAAAACCCTGCTATGTCAGACCCTAACCAAAACCATGTCCGTGAAGCATTTTCTTCACTGGAGCATCTTGTAGTGCAAGATATTTTTCTTACCGAAACAGCAGGGTTTGCTGATGTTATTCTGCCTGCCTCTGCATTCTACGAAAAAAATGGCACCTTCTCCAATACAGACAGACGTGTGCAAATGGGCCGACAGGCTGTAACACCTCCAGGTGATGCTAAACAGGATTTATGGATATTGCAAGAAATCGCCAACCGCCTTGATTGTGGCTGGACTTATAATGGCCCTGAAGATGTATTCAACGAAATGCGCCAAGCTATGGGCAGCATTGCAGGTATGACATGGGACAGAATAGAAAAAGAAGATTCGCTAACCTATCCATTAGAGAATATTGATGATCCAGGCCAGCCTATTATTTTTACAGATGGTTTTCCTACTGATTCCGGTCGTGGCCGTTTTGTACCGGCTGAATACATCCATGCTGATGAAATGCCAGATTCTGAATATCCTTTGATTTTTATAACAGGGCGTCAATTAGAACATTGGCATACTGGCAGCATGACACGTCATTCACCAACACTTGATGCAATTGAGCCAGACCCAATCGTAGCCATTCACCCTGAGGATATAAAGTCACTGGGCATTGAAGCGGGCGAATTAATCACTATAGAATCACGGCGCGGTAAAGTCGTCGCTTATGCCCGTGCTGATATAGGCATCCAAAAAGGCAGCATGTTTATGGCCTTCTGTTACAACGAAGCCAGTGCAAATTTGATTACTAATGAAGCATTAGACCCTTCAGCCAAGATTCCAGAGTTTAAATTTTGCGCGGTTAAAGCAAGTGCTGGCGGTGAAATAGGGGTTAGGATTAATTAAGTACAGGTTTTATTTTTTCTCATTCTCCTTGCCTTGTATGAGAACAGATAGCAGCCCCACCATTTTCTTGTTCCCATCTTTCTTGATGGGAACAAGTCTCTCTTTTCTGTGTTAGCCTGCAACAGCATTTATTAGCTGTCGCGCTTGAACGACGAAAGACCTTTTAGGCAGACCCTGCAAAATAATATCCAGCTAAAGTTTTACCCAAGGCGATTTCATCGAAGCAAATAAATAAAGATTAGCCAAAGGCAGAAATTCAATGCAAGCCATTGGTTTTACGGCACTTTAAAAGACATACTCCCTATCTTATTTGGCTGGTTTTTATGGGATCTATATGTAATCAATAACTTATAATAAAAACTGCGAGCAACTTATTTTTCAGGATGAAGGATTGAGCAAAGGTAAGAATACCGTCTTCAAGCGCTTCACCTACCACTCCCCAGTCAACACTGTTCTTCTATTTCGCTCCATCCTCTTCTCAACTCAGCTTCCATTTACTGTCGGGGAATTGAGACACCCATCTGCTGAACAAGTAAATATTCGCTGTTTCCTATGAAAACCCATCAAGATAAAAGTAGTATAAACTTCTAGCCAATCTTTAGTTTTATCCATATTTAATCCTATAAAGTCAATGCATTATAAAAATATTAATGAGAGCAATTGATTCGTAGCCACTATTTTTCTGCCTGGTATATAAATTGCTTTAAATAAAAACACAATCAACTCACTATGATCTCTATGAAACAGATACCCGCATTTATAATTTCGTCCCTGCTACTCTTTTCAGCTCCGACCTTTGCAAGTTTTAAGTTTTGTCAAGGAAATAGTGGCGAAGAAGGGGGCAGCGACACTTTTCAACAGCAAATTCCATTACAGGGTATTGTTGAGGTTGGAGAACTGCCTTCCGGAATTTCTGGTGTAGAAATTTTTTTAACGTCTCCAGTTGATATTGATATACAGCTCTATGACAAAGAGACAGGCAAAAAACTAATTCATTGGCCTAACGGCGTTCTGTCAGCCAGTGGCTACCAAAGCTTTGTTTACCATAACACTCTAATTGAATGGTCAGGCTATAACGGCGATGGTACAGGTTTAGGAAATGAATATATAAAAATATCCAATAATAACGACCCGTCAGCACCAACAAGTCGCACTTTTATTATGAAAGCTTTTGGCTATAAAGCAGGTTTAGCTGATATCGATTATTCATGGAAGGGTGCAAGCTGCGATACAGCTAGCGGAAATGGTTCTTTTCAACAGCAAATTGTACAGAATGCAATCGTAACTGTGGGTGACATCCCCATTGGCATTAACAATTTGAATATCAAATTAAAATCTTCAACGGATGTTGATATTCAGCTTTATGATGCAGATGATGGCAAGGCTATCATTGCATGGCCTAGCGGTCTTTTAAACGGAAGTACAACTCAGTCGCTAAGCTATCAAGGAATGAAGATTGAATGGTCTGGGTATAATGGCGACGGCAGTGGAGCTGGAAATGAATATATAAAAATTTCTGGAAAAACTACTAGAAACCTAACAATGAAAGCATTTGGCTACCATTCAGGAGCTGCTGCGGTCAACTATAGCTGGGGTGACAGCAATGACAACAGCGGAAATAATGAAGGAGGCGATTCACCGACAGGAGAAGAAGCAACGGTGAAATCCCAAATATTAAGTCTGATTAACAAAGCCCGCAGCCTGGGCAGAACTTGCGGAAGCACTTTTTATCCGGCAACTACTCCGCTTACATGGAACAGTAAGCTATATCAGGCAGCTTTAGGCCATTCCAATGATATGGCTACAAATAATTTCTTTTCCCATACGGGATCAGACGGAAAAAATGCTGGTTCACGAATCACTGCAGCAGGATATTCTTGGTTTACCTATGGAGAAAACATAGCCACTGGTTATTTTTCTGCTCAGAGTGTTATTGATGGCTGGCTGGCCAGCTCTGGGCACTGTAAAAACATTATGAACCCTTCTGTAACCAATGTAGCGGCGGCTAGAGCTACCGGGGGCCCTTATGGCATTTACTGGACGCAGGTGTTTGCGGCGGGCCAATAAATTTATTAAAACATGTGCTATATTTTCTTCAAAAAATTAACGCAAGAACCAGGTGCAATAGTAGTTGGACGAAGCCGCTAACGCGGAGAAAAGAACCACCACGCCGGTAATTAAAGTTGTAACCTCACTTCCTTCTATTCGCATAGGAAGGTAACCTGCAAGCTCATTAAACTAACAATGAGGTTACG
>Ga0256840_1000626_pt1 | contig 35499 bp, 41 predicted proteins | sample 355202metaG_FD_185969 | JGI IMG/M metagenome (GOLD analysis project Ga0256840, IMG submission 185969) | Hydrothermal vent microbial communities from Mid Atlantic Ridge, Atlantic Ocean - 355-202 | ecosystem: Environmental > Aquatic > Marine > Hydrothermal vents | place: Atlantic Ocean: Mid...
ATCACAGAATATGTCTGTTAATTTGTTCATGAGCCTGTTTTCCTTTCATCAAAATCTTTGTCGTAAAAGATCTGATCGGTTAACAGGCGTTTAGTTCCCTTTTCTTAAACAGGATTCAGGTTAATTAATAGTGGTTTAGAAGTTGATGGCAAGTTAACATAATAAAAAGAAGTCGTTCTTGAGATCCAGTGCCTCTATTTTAGTGGATATCAAGGCAGATTGACGTAGCAATAGCGAGCTATTGGAAGGCAATCTAACGCAGAGAGCTACTAAAATAGAGATGCTGGATGCCTGTGCTTATCCAGAAGTCAGGTTATTTAGTAGGGTTTTATTTTATATCGAGAATGGGGTTTACGCTATCCCAAGGTTGGGCGATAGAATGCCAAAATAGACTGTCAGGCGTAAAGAGTTCGGGCTTATCTAATGTTGCAGCATGAATGAATAATAAACCAGTATAACCAGCTGATTTTTTGAAGATAGGGTTGCCACACGTTGGACAAAATATACTGCTAATCGTATTTCCTGAATCTGATTGCATTTCAAAAGACTTTAATTCCCCGGAAATCGATAGATCTTGTTCAGTAACTGCAAACTCTGCAGAATGCCCTGAGCCAGTAATTTTCTGGCACTGTCGGCACTAGCATAAGAATGACATTTTGGGTTTAGATGTAACCTTATACTTAATAGAACCACATAGACAACTTCCTGTTAGCGTACTCATTCTTTCTCCTGTCTCCATCGAGCTTATATACCCGTGACCAATGAACTTGCAGATTTCTAGTACCCATCCTGATTGCGCTAGCGGTGTTATATTCTTGAGCAATAGAGCGACTATTACATCAATAATATGCCTTGCTATCACAACCATTATGCGCACTATAAACATGCATGTTCAATGATAACGGGTATAAACGTCTAAACGTGGATATGTTGCTTAGTACTTTGTTTACCTGGTTTATGATTACTGTCAGGAGACGAGATGTGCTCTAGAGCTCTTAAAATATTCTGGCGGGTGATAGTGCCCACAAGGCGGTTATCCATCACAACTGGGAATCGTTTATATGAGCCTTTCAAAAAAAGCTCTGCTACTTCTAAAATAGGCGTATCTACATCTATAGTTTCAACGCTGTTGGTCATAAATTCAGAAACGCGTCCCCCAGCAGCTTCCTGTTGATAACCGGCATTTAGGGCAACTTGCATGCAATCTTTCTCTGAGAGAAAGCCAATCATATTGCCATGTTCATCAAGGACGGGGGCTCCAGAAATGCGGGATTCTAGCATTTTATGAATCGCCTGAAGAATATCCATATCAGGGCTGAAGGTGCATTTATTTACAGCCATATAGTCTTTTACTTTGAGTGATGCGATCATTAAGTAATCTCCGTTGGGTCAGGCATTCTCGCTGTAGTCCTGCGGGAATCTAGTAACTTTCATTATGGATCCCGGCTAACAAGTACACCGGAATGACGATTTTTTAGTTTAGACTATTTCCTCGTTCACTTTAGCCGCTTTGCGTTTAGCACAAATTTCTTTTTCTTCTGTTGAGCAGGCTCCGCCACAGCTACCCGATAAGCCTACTTGGTTAAGCCCTCCACAACTTCCTTTAATGGCGGGACGGCCCATAATTACACCTATCGCCATTCCTACAACAGCAATGGTAATAATAATAAATGTTGCTATGAATATCGACATCAGCCAAAATCATCAAGGAAGATATTATCACGCTCTACACCCATATCTTCGAGCATTGTGATAACAGCAGAGTTCATCATTGGCGGACCACACATATAATATTCACAGTCTTCCGGAGCAGGGTGATCTTTTAGCAAGTTATCTCTCAACACATTGTGGATAAAGCCAGTATAGCCTTCCCAGTTATCTTCTTCCATTGGGTCAGATAAGGCAACATGCCATTCAAAATTGTCATTCTCTGCTTGTAGGGTATCAAAGTCATCTACATAGAACATTTCGCGTTTGCTTCTAGCACCATACCAGAATGAGATTTTACGTTTACTGTTTATGCGGCGGAGTTGATCGAAGATATGAGAGCGCATAGGTGCCATACCGGCACCACCACCAATGAAAACCATTTCTTTATCTGTATCTTTTGCAAAAAACTCACCAAACGGCCCTGAAATTGTTACTTTATCGCCGGCCTTTAGATTGAAAATATAAGAAGACATTTGACCTGGTGGAATATCATCCCCCGCTCCGGGAGGAGGGGAAGCTATGCGCACATTGAGCATAATAATGCCTTCTTCTTCAGGATAGTTTGCCATAGAATAGGCGCGAATAACATCCTGCGAAACTTTTGAGGTATAGCGCCACAGATCGAAGCGATCCCAGTCATCATGATATTCTTTATCAATATCAAAGTTTTTATATTCACTGACATGTGCGGGGCATTCAATCTGAATAAAACCACCGGCTTTAAAATCAACATTTTCGCCATCAGGTAACTCTAAAACAAGCTCTTTGATAAAGGTGGCGACATTATCGTTGGAACGTACTGTACATTCCCATTTTTTGACACCAAACACCTCTTCAGGGACTTGGATTTTCATATCTTGTTTAACGGCAACTTGACACGATAAGCGATCGCCTTCAGCCGCCTCACGTTTCGTAATGTGAGAAAGCTCTGTCGGTAATATTGAACCACCACCTTCAAAGACCTTTACTTTACATTGACCACAGGTACCACCGCCACCACAGGCCGATGAAACAAATAAGCTTGAATCAGCAAGTGCCCCCAATAGTTTGCCACCCGCAGGGGTTTCAATGGTTTTTTCATCGTTAATATTAATACTAACGTCACCCGTGGAGACTAGCTTAGATCGTGCACTTAATATCATAAGCACTAAGCCCATAATGATTAGCGTAAATAAGACAATACCGAGTATAATTTCCATTATATTTGAATCCCCGAAAATGCCATAAAGCCTAGCGCCATTAGGCCTGCAGTAATAAAGGTGATGCCAAGCCCTTGCAGACCTTCTGGTACATCGGAATATTTTAATTTCTCACGAATACCGGCAATGGCGGTTATTGCCATGGCCCAGCCTAAGCCACTACCTACACCATAAACAGCACTCTCAGCGAGGTTGTAATCACGTTCAACCATAAATAGGGTGCCTCCTAAAATGGCGCAGTTCACGGTGATAAGTGGCAAGAAAATACCGAGGGCGTTATAAAGTGCTGGAACATACTTATCCATCGCCATTTCTAGAATTTGTACGATGGCGGCCACAACACCAATATAACTGATCAAACCTAAAAAGCTGAGGTCGACATCAGGTAAGCCAGCCCATGCTAGAGCACCATCTTTGAGCAGATATTGATAAAGAATATTGTTGGCTGGTACGGTAATCATTTGAACTAAAACAACTGCGATACCTAAACCTAGTGCAGTTTCGATTTTTTTAGAAACAGCAAGAAAGGTGCACATTCCCAAAAAGAAAGATAATGCAAGATTCTCAATAAATATTGAGCGAATAAAGAGGCTTAAATAATGCTCCATTTACATCACCTCCGTGCGATGAACCTGATGGATTTGATAATCAGGTTCTTCAACTTGTTCTTTTTTCCAGCTTCGAATAGCCCAAATAAGTAAGCCAATCACAAAAAAAGCGCTAGGAGGTAGCAACATTAAACCATTAGGAATATACCAGCCCCCTTCGTTAGCAACAGGAATGATTTGATGACCAAATAGTTTGCCCGCACCGAGTAATTCACGGAAGAATGCAACAACAAGTAAGATTAAGCTGTAACCAAGCCCATTGCCGATACCATCAAAGAAACTAAGTACGGGCGGATTTTTCATAGCAAATGCTTCGGCACGACCTAGCACGATACAGTTGGTAATAATTAAACCTACAAATACTGATAACTGTTTGCTTGCCTCATAGGCATAGGCTTTAAGAATTTGGTCAACCACAATTACTAATGAAGCAATAATCGTCATTTGCACGATGATACGAATGCTTGACGGAATATGATTTCTAATTGAGCTAATAAACGCACTTGAGAAGGCCGTTACCGTTGTAAGAGCGATACTCATAATCACTGCGGCCATCATGTTAGTGGTGACAGCTAAAGCTGAGCATACACCCAAAACTTGCAAGGTAATTGGGTTATTATCAATAAGTGGGTCAACTACACTTGATTTAATTTCGCTTGCCATTTGTTATTTCTCCATCGCAGAGCGCATATTTGTTAAATAAGGGCCAAAGCCATGGTCACCTAACCAGTAATTTACTAAGTTTGAGACACCACGACTAGTGAGTGTTGCGCCCGATAAACCGTCTACTTTATGCTCGGCATCAGCCATTTTGAAGTCGACATGACCGCGTATAACTTTGATTTTTAAATGACCATCTTGATCAAACGCTTTTTTACCATGCCATTGTTTTCGCCATTTGGGATTATCGACTTCTCCTCCTAAGCCGGGTGTTTCTGCATGAGCATAGAATTGCAAACCTTGAATAGTATTAAAATCACCTTCAAATGCAATAAAGCCATAGAGCGTTGACCAAAGGCCATAACCATGAATAGGCAATATCACCTGTTTAATCGTATCGTTTTCTTTTAATAAATATATCGTGGCTAATTTTGCACGGCGACCAATTTTAGCGATGTCTTGTTCAGCAGTTAGTTTAATGCTCTGTGCTGGGTCAGATGATGCTTTTTGTTGGTCATAGCTTGATGGATCTATATCTGCATACTGACCCGTTTCAAGATCAACTACTTTAACTTCAAATTTCTCAAATGCAGTTTCGATATCACCATTCTCAGCAGACAGTCCAGAAATGGCCAAGATGTTTTTCTTAATATCTAACTCTTTATTGGCAACCTGTTTTGATTTTAATACAACGGCAGCCGTTGATACTAAAACAGAACAGACTAGGCATAATAAAAATGCAATGATGATTGTTTTTTTAGGGCTGTCATTAGGTAAGCTTAATATGCCACCGATAAACCCTTTGCTATTGCTATTTTTTTCAGTCATTTTAACTTCGCCCTAGTCGACGTTTAACATTGGCTTGCACTACAAAATAATCGATTAATGGTGCAAAAATATTAGCAAAAAGAATGGCTAACATTATGCCTTCAGGGAAGGCAGGGTTCACTACGCGTATTAATACGGTCATAAAACCAATTAAGCCACCATAAACCCAGCGCCCAGTATCGGTCATTGCGGCAGAAACGGGGTCTGTTGCCATAAAAATCATACCAAATGCAAAACCGCCTAGTGTTAAATGCCAATACCACGGCAAGGCAAACATTGGGTTAGTATCGCTACCAATAACATTGAACAGTAAGGTGGTGGCCACCATGCCGAAAAAGACACCAAATATAATACGATAAGAGGCGACGCGAGTATAAAGCAAGAAGGCCGCGCCTAATAAGCAGGCTAAGGTTGATGTTTCACCTAATGAACCTTGCATTGCACCTAGGAATGATTGTGACCAAGTAAAACCTGCGTTAGTAATCGCCTCTAATCCACCTGCTGCACCAAGTGCTAACGGTGTTGCACCACTAAAACCATCAATAGCTGTCCAAACCGCATCTCCTGACATTTGAGCTGGATAAGCAAAGTATAAAAAAGCACGGCCTGTTAGGGCGGGGTTTAAGAAGTTTTTACCGGTTCCTCCAAACACTTCTTTGCCTAACACTACACCAAAAATAATCCCTAAAGCAACTTGCCATAACGGTGTTGAGGCAGGCAGTATTAAGGTATAAAGCATTGAAGTAACTAAGAATCCTTCGTTGACCTCATGGTTTCTTACGGCGGCAAATAATACTTCAAATGCACCACCGGCAATTAAGGTAGTGAGGTAAATGGGTAAGAAATAGAGTAAACCATGAAACATGTTTGCTGTCAGGCTATTCGCATCGAAGCCGATCCCTATAAAGCTGATAATTGCGCCACGCCAGCCTTCTAACTCGGTCATTCCCATTGCAGCCATTGCACTATTGGCTTGGTAGCCCGTGTTCCATAGCATCATCAAAATAACAGGAAAGGTAGATATAACGACATAGGTCATCAATCGTTTAAGGTCGATACCATCACGCACATGAGGCGAGCCGCGCGTATTATCTGCAGGTGAATAAAGAAACGTATCCACCATTTCAAAGACAGCAAACCACTTATGGTAAGGGCCACCTTTTTGAAATTGAGGTTCTAATCGATCAAGGAAACGTCGTAAACGCGACATGCTTATCCTTCTTTTTCTATTTGAGTGAGGTTCGTTCGTAACATCGGGCCATAGTCAAACTTGCCCGAACATACAAAAGAACACAGTGAAAGATCTTCTTCATCTAATTCTAAACAACCTAAAGCTTGTGCTGCATCAGTGTCTTTAACGACTAATGCGCGTAATAATTGAGTCGGCAATATATCAAGCGGCATCACCATTTCGAAATTACCAACAGGCACCATTGCTCTAGGGCTACCATTTTGCGATGTTGTTAAATTTAACTGTTTTTTACCTAAGGCTTTTGAAACAAAGACATTAAGGGCTGAGAATTTATTTTTACCTACGGGTTTAATCCACCCGAAAAACTCACGTTTATTGCTTTCTTCAATAACAGAAATTTGTTGGTGGAAGCGTCCAAGAAAACCAGCCCAGTTAGTTGCCGTGTGGCCATGTAACACCGAACCAGAAATGACACGAGACTGAATATGTTGGACCTCATCTCGTACAATATCTTCGGTGTTTGCACCTAGTCGAGTACGCAGTAATCGAGGGTTTTTTACTAAGGGGCCACCAAGTGAAATGATGCGTTCAACCCACAACTTCCCCGTTGTGAATAACTTTCCGAAGGCGATAACGTCTTGGTAATTAATTTGCCAAACGGTCTTATTGGCACTGACAGGATCAAGTAAATGAATATGTGTACTAGCTAACCCTGCTGGGTGTGGACCAGAAAATGTATGTGTTTCAATATTTGATTGAATTGTATTAGTGCTGTTAGCATTTTCGTCTTGGCAGACAAACACTTTACCGTCAGTAAGCAGACTTAGAATCGTAAGGCCATTCACATAGTCGTCGGAATATTCATTTATGATAATGCTAGGATCGCCCGCTAATGGATTGGTATCTATTGCGGTAACAAAAATTGAGCTTGGCACGGAGTCTGGCTCAGGTGATTTGCTATAAGGGCGGGAGCGGATTGCCGTCCAAAGACCAGAATCAAGTAAATTCTGCTTAACATCATCACGACTTAGTTCAGATAATTGTGTTGGCTCATATTTTTTAAAGGTGACTTCATCACTGCCATCAAGTTCAATAACAATGGATTGCAGTACGCGACGAGCCCCTCGATTAATGGCCTTAATTGTACCCGCTCCGGGTGAGGTGAATTGCACGCCGGGATTCTTTTTATCAGAAAAAAGTGATTCGCCCAGTTTGATTTGTTGCCCTTCTGTGACCAACATTGTTGGTTTCATTCCAACAAAGTCAGATCCTAATACAGCAACAGAGCTTACCGGCTTGGCATCAGAAATGATTTGTTCGGGCTTACCCGCAATGGGCAGATCAAGCCCTTTTTTTATAGAAAAATGCATAGATGTTTGGTTAAAGACAGAAAAGCTGCCTGTTTCCGAACTCCTTTTATCCAAGATAACGATGCTAGTATAAGTAGTGTTATGCTATATGGGAAGAGGGTATAGCACCAAATTAACTAAGATAGTGTTTTTGTTCACAGATTTACACGTCCTAGTGGGATACGTTGGCTTAAATTGCGAACAAACCCTCAAAAAATAGAGTGATATTAATGCATGTAAACGGCAGAAATTGGGTTTTTAAGTTGTTTTGGTTATTTATTGTTAGCTTTTTGCTAACAGCTTGCGGTGGACAACATGCCACGCGTGGCCAATCGGGCACAACAAGTGCGCTTTATGCTCAATACAAAGATTGGAAAGGCACGCCATATCGTCTCGGTGGTTTGAATAAAAAAGGTATTGATTGCTCCGGCTTTGTTTATTTAACCTTTAAAGATCAGTTTGGTTTAAAGCTTCCTCGCACGACAAAAGACCAAGTAAAACGCGGTACGCGAGTTTATATTGGTGAATTACAAGCGGGTGATTTAATTTTCTTTAAAACAGCTTGGCGAACTCGCCATGTAGGCATTTACCTTTCAGATGGCCGATTTCTTCACGCATCGACGAGTAAAGGCGTGATTATTTCTCGGCTAGACAATGTCTATTGGAAAAAGAAATATTGGCAATCTCGGCGTGTCTTGCCGTGAGGCTAAGCATTTCGTTGTTGTTCTAACTGCTTAGCATAATCAGGCACATGAAGATGACCTTCAGCTTGCACAAGCACGTTGAGATGGTGTGTTTTAGCAATATCTGCAACGGACTCTCCATTGACCTTGCCTGACAAACGTAACGCCTCCGATAAATCTAATAATAAAGGCTTCCACGCTAATAACAGTTCACGGGTTTCACCTTCAAGTCGTGCCATCATTTTTTCAACATCGGTATCAGTGGCTGACTTATCCATAACGTACTCATCGCTTAAGGTGTAATTGGCATAAAATTCTTCATCAAAGCCAAATCGTCTAATAAAATCTAATGCCAACGAAGTCGCTTGTTCACGATCGCTTTGTCGGCCTGTGCTCGCATTTTCATCACCAAAAACAATTTCTTCGGCAATACCACCGGCAAGATAGACTTTAATTTTTGAGACTAAACTTTTTTTTGTACCATGAATTTCATGTGGGAAGGTAAAACCTGCTGCCGTTGTTGACGCAACTCGTGAGACAAGTTGTAGTGGCGCTAAGCCAAACAAAACAGCGTAAACAACGGCATGCCCCGCCTCATGCGTACTTATATTAGCAACAACATCTTCCAAATTACTTTGCCGTGCACGATCTAAACGGCCGAGGAAGGGTGTTTCTATGGCTTCACCACTTGATAATGTGGCGATTAAACATTTTTTATCACTATCATAGTCAACAGCAATATTTTTTCCTCCAGCCATCATTTCTTCAAGAATATAACGCGATAAATTTGATTCTAAAATATCGCTAATACTGGAAAAAACAGGACGAACACCTTGAACAGGGAAGACACCATTACGGTAAATTATCATTTCGATGGCTTTTGAAACAGTGACTTTAATACCGAATAAGCTTTTTACATTTGCGGTGATGCGGGTGACTTCTCGGTGTATTAGTGCGGTAAAGTCAGCCTGACGCAGGCTACGATAAATCAAATGAATATTGCCATAGCGGGCAACCTGTTCAGGTTTAAAGCGTTTTGAAAGTGCTTCTTTAACATCAACAATAGAGACCTTTTCAGTGAAAGCACTGAAAATATCGGCATCGATATCCGCTTCAGCAGTGCGTGTTGCCATTGAAAATGCTTCATCCAAATTACCAGAAATAATAATCAGTGTTTTTGAATGGTCAACCGGCTCATATATTTTTTTACTAACCCGTGCTTCTTCAATACGTTTGATTAGCTTTGTCCGCGACATGACTGTAATTTCATGAATAGCCTCATCCATATCCAATGCATTTTTAATGTGTTGAGCTTCATATAACGCTAGAGGAGGGATAACATCAATATCACCTTTTTTGAGCTGCGCGGCAAATTCACGATCAGCACGCATCATTTCAGCGAGTAAAAAATCAAGATCATCGCGATCACGTCGTGATAAGCGACCATCTGAAAGCAGCTCCCAAAAATCAGAAAACTTAGTGTTAGTAAGTGGCTTACCATCCGTATCTATCGTATTAAAGCGCTGGATCTCATCAAATAATACGATTTTTTGGGCAGAATCATTCAGTGAATTACGACTTAAAACAGAGCCAACAGAAGAAAACCACTTTGTTTCATCGCCATTGGATAATTCCACTTCAACAAAGCGATCTTGCATATCAAGGGCAACAACTAGCCGACGAACTAAATCTGTTTTTCCGACCCCCGTCATGCCCCATAAATTAATAATAACAGGGCGGGTCAAAGCCTCAGGCATTAAATACCAGACACGCATTGCATCAATTAATTCATCAATAGTTTGATCGATACCAATGAAATAAGACTTTAACGCGTTGGCTGCTTTTTCAAGTGTTTCGCCTCGTTGCTCAAGTAATACGCGGTCTAATTTTAATGTTGTCATTGTTGTTTGTCCGTTAGAATTAAGTTGAAAATTAGTGACTTGTTATTTAGAACAACACTGCCACACCAAACATTGAGAGTGTGGCTTAATGCAATCAGCCGTTCAGCTTTTAATAGCTCTAAAATAACGGATTTATCTTGTTCAGTAATGATATCTTTAAGATCACGAATATCCCATTGCTTGATACAAGCTGAAGGTGCCGTTTTACTAGAGCCAGCATAGGCTTGCATCACATAAGTGCCGCCATCATATTCAATAATTAATGTATATAATCCCATTAAACGGTTACATAGCCTTCTTGCCAGTTATCTTTATTTAGCGTGTATTTGTCAATATGGAATCCATCTTTATCATTCAACCTATCTATTAGCAGTGGGTAATCCGAAAACCCAGGTTGAGATTTAACGCGCTCAATGGCTGCAAGCGCATCATCCCATGTTCGGTAAATGCCTATTCTTTTCCAGCTTTCTTCGCCACTAGATAGTGTATGGAGGTGCTCTAAAACAAATACGGATGCCATAATTTAACTATTCTAAAAGAAATATATCTTTAGTCAATAGGATTTTCTTCATCTAAAGATGATTTTAAAGATTGTTGAAAAAAATCAGGCAATGGTGTCAGATCCCCCATTTCATTCCAGCCTTTTTTGATTGCTCTATCTGAGAAATTCGCGATACGATGCTCATCAAGTGGGTGCGTGCTAAACAGTTCAGCCGGTTCATTTACATCCATTTCTTCACGCATATGCTGAAAAATTTTAAATAATTCTGCACCACCATTCAAATGACCATAAAGTGTGTGTAGTGTATTCATAGCTTCTTCGTCGGATTGTTGCTCCATATCGCGACCAAATTTTAAGCTACTTAGCATTCCTGCACTGCCCAATAAATTTGAATTGGTACTGCCGGTGACGGTTGAAATAGCAATACTCACCAGAATACCACTGCCCAGTGATTTAATCGGATGGCGATATTTAACATGCGCAATTTCATGACCGAGCAATGTCACTAAGGTGTTTTCATTAGGCAGTTTTTCCAACAAACCACGAAATACAAAAATATGACCGCCCAGTGTCGCAAAAGCATTAACGGTATCACTATTAATATAATGCGCGGTGATTTTCATCTCATCAGGCAAGTTTTGTGCTTGGCTGATTTTATCAGTGAGGTTTTGTAGATACTGAACTAACTCCGGTGCATTTTCATCATCTACGTCCTCTTCAATGCTGTACATAGATGCTATTTCATTTTCGGCGCTAAAGGGAATTTTACCGGCTAACCAGCCGCCACCTACGCCCAGTACAATAGTCAAACCAACAATGAGCACTATACTACCGATAAGTAAGATAGAAAAATTCTTTAAAGGATGCTCTTTGTTTGTATTTATACCTTCTGGTATATGAGGGTTTTCGTAGTTCATACTCTTCTTAATGCCGTGCCATAAGCATGCACTTCTATCACCGGCATTTTTTTCCTTGATTGCCCAGAGATATTTGATGCTTCATATTTGACATTAAACACCGCTTCGGCACCTAATGCCTTTGCCTTATCTTTCATACGCAACACCGCTTCGCGACGAGCGCGATCTAATAATGTCTCATACGAACTCATTTGACCGCCAAATAGATTACGCAAGCCAGCAACAAACAGCTTGAAATAATCATTGGCAATCACCACACTGCCCGATACTAACATCTGGTCATAATCACCATCTTGCGGCGGCATTCTACTAGCCATAGCAGGCAAACTATTCATCACTTTTTCACGCGCAATAATATTTTTATAATGCTTCTTTTCTGCCAAGCGACCAAAGAAATAACCCAAGGAGATCAAAATAAGTGTAACGACTAATTCATACATAGCGACACCCCCTTAATCAAGGCCATCAAGAATAACCGCTGTACCATACACATAGATCTCAGCCGCCCCAGCAGTAATGCTAGAAGTCGAGAATCGTACATTCAAAATAGCGTTAGCACCTACCGCTTTGGCTTGCTCAATCATGCGTTCAGTCGCTTGCTCACGTGATTCTTGCAATAACTCAGTGTAGCCTCGTAACTCGCCACCAAATAAGTTTTTTAAGCCCGCCATAATATCGCGACCAGCATGCTTGGCACGCACCGAACTGCCCTGCACTAAACCTAAATGTTTTGTGACTTTTTTCCCTGTCATAAATTCGAGATTTGAAATAAACATGGTGACTCCTATTATTTTTTAGAAACTACGCTACGGTGTGCAACTTTAACAACTAGGATGATTAATTCTTTATCTTGGATCTCATACACAATGCGATATACGCCTTGCCTAATTCGATAGCGTTCTTGACCTGAAAGTTTAATACATGCTTCAGCGCGTGGATCATCTAATAGACTCTCAATGGTGCTTAGTATTTTTTTGACATCCTTATTAGGGACTTTTCTAAGATCTTTCGCGACAGATCGTTTAAAGACAAGCTTATAGTTTTCCATGCGCTTTTAAGTCATCTAATAATGCTTCATAACTCAACGTTGGCTCATCGACGCGTTGTGTGAATGCACTTAAGTCTTCCTGATCTTCACGGAGCGAAAGTCGAACCGCCTCATTGACTATTTCAGAAACAGACTGATGTACAGAAGCGGCTTTTATTCTTAATGCTTGATGCACATCGGCTTCAAAGTAAACCGTTGATCTTTTTGATAATTCGCTCATAACGTTACCTCAATAACTTATTTGACAGAGTAGCCTAACAACGTTGTAACGTCAAATAGTTGTAGATTCCAGAATGGCGAGGTGGGGATCGCTCAGGGTCAGACTCCATTGATTCCTGTCAATCAAACCCATCAAACAATACACTACCACCAAATTACAACTTTTTCTACGCTTTCAACCAACGCCAGCCAATAAAAAATGCTATCAATGTTGCGCCTGCTGCCAGACTGAAAGTAGCGGTTGGGCCGGGTGAAACCCAAAAATAACCGCTGAATAAACTGCCGATTGCGCCGCCGATGCCGAAGCTGACGCTGCTATAAAGTGCTTGGCCTCGGCCTTGGTTTTTGCCGACAAAGTGTTGATGCACCCATGCAATGGCGGCGGCATGAAAGGTGCCGAAACTGGCGGCGTGGAGTAGTTGTGCAAATAGCAATAAGGGCAGTGAGTCGGGGTAAAAGCCGATAATCAGCCAGCGTAATGTGCTGAGCAATAAGCTGGTGAGCAAGATCTTGCGGATACCATAACGGGGTAGCCAGTGGTGCATAAATAAGAAGATAAACACTTCGGCAACCACGCCCAATGCCCAAAGTTGACCAATTAGACTACGACTATAGTTATGCGCTTCTAAATAGATGGTGTAAAAGGTGTAATAGGGGCCGTGGCTAAGTTGAATAAGCAAGCAGATGGCTAAGAATGCACGAATTTCTGGGCGTTTAAGCACGGTTAATAGTGGTGTATGTTCAATATGCAAATGGCGTGATGCGGATTCGGGCACGGTTAAGCTGACTAGCCAAATTGCAGCCAGACTGGCTAACATAAAATACGGCACGATGCTGGCGTTATAGCGCTCTAATAACCAACCAAGCAGTATAACGATTAAGATAAAACCTATTGACCCCCAAAGCCGTATTTTGCTGTAGTGATGGCTATGTTCACCTAAATGTTGCAATGTGGTTGCTTCAAATTGAGGTAATGAGGCATTCCAAAAAAAACTAAACACCAGCATCACCATGGCAACCCATAGGTAGGTGCTCTCAAATAGAATGGCTGCAAACGACAGGGTGGCGGCAAGACTGGCCAAGCGCACAATCTGCATGCTTTTGCCACGATGGTCGGCGATCCAGCCCCAAATATTGGGGGCAACGATGCGGGTGGCTAATAATATGGCGGTGAGTTCACCAATTTCACGTGCTGAAAAACCTTGCCATTGCAGATACAGTCCCCAATAGGGGACAAGTACACCGAGGGCAATGAAGTAGAAAAAGTAGAAGCCGGATAATCGCCAATAGGGCGTGTTTTTTAGGGGCACTAGATGATTTTGTCATCCCCGCATGTTGTTAGCGGGGATCTGGTTTCTTTGATACAGATTCCGGCTAACAAGCCTACCGGAATGACGGTGTTTTTGGTGCAGATTCCGGCTAACAAGCCTACCGGAATGACGGTATTTTTGGTGTAGATTCCGGCTAAAAATCTTGCCGAAACGAAGTAACCGTTAGGTTCAATGACGGAACTATCTAATAACATTTTAGTATTTATGCTTGAGCAGGAATAATCGGTGTGCCTGAATCTACATTCATATTTTGGGCTCGATGGCGTAGGGTATGATCCATCAACACAATGGCTAACATGGCTTCGGCTATTGGTGTTGCGCGAATGCCGACACAAGGATCATGACGACCTTTAGTGACTACTTCAACGGGTTCACCGTCGGTATTAACACTGCGACCGGGAATGCTCAGGCTTGAAGTGGCTTTTAATGCCATGCTGACTAAAATATCTTGACCACTGGAAATGCCGCCTAATATGCCACCGGCATTATTGCTCAAGAAACCTTCAGGGGTGATTTCATCCCGATGTTCGGTACCTTTTTGGGTAACTGAATCAAACCCTGCACCAATCTCAACGCCTTTAACGGCATTGATGCTCATCATGGCGTGGGCTATTTCGGCATCAAGGCGATCAAAAATGGGTTCACCTAGGCCGGGCGGAACATGACGGGCGATAACATTAATGCGTGCGCCGATTGAGTCGCCTTTTAGGGCTTTCATATAGTCTTCTATCGCTTGTTCTTTATCAGGATCAGGGCAGAAGAAGGCACTTTTTTCGATAAAGTCCCAATCAAGTTTTTCAATTTTTACAGGGCCTAGTTGCGATAAATAACCTTGGATTTCTATACCATAGTGTTGTTTCAAATATTTTTTAGCAATGCCACCGGCTGCCACTCGCATAGCTGTTTCACGCGCTGATGAACGACCACCACCACGATAATCACGAAAACCGTATTTTTGATGGTAGGTGTAATCGGCATGCGCTGGGCGGAATTGGTGCATGATATTGCCGTAATCTTTTGAGCGTTGATCAGTATTTTCGATAATCATGGCGATGGGCGTGCCGGTTGTTTTACCTTCAAATACGCCGGATAATATTTTAACTTGATCCAGTTCTTTGCGTTGGGTAACGAAACGTGTTTTACCGGGACGACGGCGATCAAGATCACCTTGCAAATCCGCCTCGTTGAGTTCTAAGCCAGGGGGGCAACCATCGACAATACAACCAATCGCGGGGCCGTGGCTTTCGCCAAAACCAGTGACTGTAAATAATTTTCCAAAACTATTGCCTGACATATAAATATTCCAAATTCAAAAATACGGTTACACAATGAATAGAGTAGCAAATCCTAAGAAAGCAACAAAGCCGACTACATCCGTCACGGTGGTAAGTAATACACCACCAGAGAGAGCAGGATCAATACCAAATCGTTTTAATGCAATGGGAATAGTGACACCGGCAAGGGCAGCAGCCACTAAATTAATAATAATTGCAGTGCCAATTAAAGCCCCTAATTCAAGGTTTTTAAACCATAAACTGGTCACAATTGCGATAGCAAATGCCCAAATTATGCCGTTCAGTGCGCCAACGGCGAGTTCTTTGCGTAGTAGCCATCGCTGGTTTTTAGGGTTAAGTTGCCCTAATGCCATGGATCGAATAACCAAGGTTAATGTTTGACTGCCTGCCACTCCGCCCATGCTGGCAACAATAGGCATTAAAATAGCCAGTGCAACTTGTTTTTCAATGGTGGTATCAAACAAACCAATGACCCATGCCGCTAAAAAGGCGGTTAATAGGTTCACGCCTAACCAAAGAGAGCGACGGCGTACGCTTTTTTTAATGGGAGCAAAGGTATCTTCATCTTCACCTAAACCGGCCATACTTAACATGGTGTGTTCTGCTTCGTCACGGATAACGTCAACCACGTCATCAATGGTGATACGGCCGAGAAGCCGATTGTCTTTATCAACAACTGGGGCAGAAATAAGATCATGTTTTTCAAAGCGGTGTGCCACATCGGTATCTGGCGTATCGGCGGTGATCGCTTCAATTTGATGAGACATCACTTTGCTAACGGTTAAGGAGCGACTACGACTTACAATTTGAGATAAGGCTAATGTGCCAATATAATGATCACTGTGATCTACGACATATAGACTATCGGTATTTGCAGGTAACTCATCACCCAATAAACGTAGATAACGTAATACGACTTCAAGTGTAATATCTGACCGCACGGTGGTCACGTCAGTGCTCATTAAACCGCCGGCGGTATCTTCTTCGTAGGCCAAAATAGCTTCAACCCGACGACGATGTTGACTGTCCATGGCACGCAATACTTCGCGCATAACGTGTTCGGGCAAATCTTGCAAAATATCGGCAATATCATCGGTATCTAGATCTTCGGTAGCATTAATCAGATCGGCCGTATCCATATCTTTCAGTAAATCAGCCCGCACATCATCGCCCATATAAGCAAGCACATCACCGTGTAAATCAGGTGAAATAATAGGCCAACAGACATTTCTTTCTTTTGGAGGAAGCGATTCTAATAAATGTGCTGTTTCAGCGGGATGAAGGCTAGACAATAACCGACGCATGCGCACAAACCGTCCACTCTTCACCGCCTCGTCGAGGGTGTTGATGGATTGATTTAGAGCTTGTTGTTGCGTGGTTTCAGGCATGATTCAGTCCAGTGAGTCGGAATGGATGAAAGCGAGTTATCCCACCTATTTTAGCCTGCTTGTGGTGCTGTTGGGTAGTGTTATATTTTAATGTTCAAGTTCAACAAGGTTTAATTTAGCCAGCCTTTCAATGTCTGCCAACCCCACTTCTGCTTTATCTAAAAAGTCGTCATCTAATTGCGTTGGATCTGACCAGTAAATGCCCTTTATATGGCAACGTTTGGCTAGCTTTCTTAAGCCCAGATCATCTAATGTGAAAGAGAGATCTGTCCAAAGAAGTGATAACTCACTTTCTTGTTTTAAAGAAGCTTTCTTAGATTGTTTGAGGTTTCGTGTATAAACAGTCGTTTTTCTTACTGCCTTTATTACTTCACGCAATGCTTTTTTTGATTCAAGTTTTCGTTGCTTGCTGGCGCGACGTAAATTGCTCACCCATTTTTTTAGGTGAGTAAGAAGTCCTAGCCATTCTTTTGCTGTTAATTCTATCATCGTCGACTACGAAAAAAGGCACGTAATAGCGTACTACTCTGTTCTGCGAGTAAGCCCTGTTCACAATTCACATGATGATTCAATTGTGGTGTGTTGAAAATATCAAAACAACTTCCTGCCGCACCTGTTTTTGGTTCTGTAGCAGCAAATACTAAGCGCTTAATGCGTGCGTGGATAATAGCACCAGCACACATAACACAGGGTTCCAAGGTGACATAAAGCGTAGCATCGGGGAGGCGGTAATTGTCAGCATTTTTGCTGGCGGCACGTAGCGCTTGGACTTCAGCGTGAGCCGTTGGATCATTGCTTATAATCGGTTGATTCCAACCTTCTCCCAAAACTTCATTATCACGCACAATTATGGCGCCGACGGGCACTTCACCTTGTTGCTGTGCTTGCTCTGCGAGCAAGAGCGCTTTTTCCATCCAGTATTGATCACTCTGGGGCATGGTGTGTAATATTATATTTAATAAGGTTGATAAGGTGTGTACTGGCATTTTGACTGCCCGCAATAAGTTGCAATGCTGCCTCGCCCATTTGTGCACGTTGTTGTGGGTTTTGTAATAGTGTAATTGTGGTGTCAGCCAAACTTTGTGTGTCATCTACCTCTAGAGCAGCTTTTGCAGCAATAAAATCGGTGGTGATTTCATTAAAGTTAAAATAATGTGGTCCAGTCACAATGGCACGGCCTAATGCCGCGGGTTCTAAAACATTGTGACCGCCGTGTGGCACTAGACTACCGCCAACAAAAGCAACATCACTAGCCGCATAAAAAAGTGGTAACTCCCCCATCGTATCTACCACCAAAATTTGAACATCAGCGGGGCAAGCTTGTTGATCGCTACGGCGTAAGGTTTTAAACCCTGCCTTATTTGCTAATGTCGCAACCCGATCAAAGCGTTGAGGATGGCGCGGCACAATGATCAATAGTAAATCTGGGAACAGTGCACGAACTTGCCGAGAAGCATTAATGACCATTTCTTCTTCACCTTCATGGGTGCTGGCAGCGACCCACACAGGACGATTGCTATCCCATAAGTGTCGCATTGCATCGGCTTGTTCGGTTAGGCTGGCAGGCAGTGTGATTTCATATTTTAGATTACCGATTGCATGCACATTTTCAATATTAGCGCCTAACTCTTGAAAGCGTTTTCGATCGTCTTTCCCTTGTGCGGCAATTAGGGGTAAATTTTGCAATGTTTGCTTAATGAATTCGGGAAAACGCGCATAGCCTTTTGCTGAACGCTCAGACAAGCGTGCGTTAGCAAGCACAACTGGAATGTTACGTTTCTGGCAACAAAATATTAAGTTGGGCCAAATTTCTGTTTCCATAATAATGCCAAACTGTGGTTTAGATCGGCTTAAAAATCGATTAATCGCAAAGGGCAGATCATAAGGTAAATAACAGTGGTAAACAGAGTCTTCAAACAGTAATTTTACGCGTTCGCTTCCTGTTGGGGTCATGGTAGTAATAAGTAACTTGTGTTCAGGGTATTCGATGCGTAATTGTTTGACTAAAGGTCGGCATGCTTCAACTTCACCTACTGAGACGGCATGGATCCATATGATGTTAGTATCGTCTGATACCGCTAGACTGTTGCCAAAGCGCTCAGACCAACGCTGCCAATAAGCAGGCGTACTAAAGCCACGCCAGATAAGACGTAGAATGATCAGCGGTATGCCAATGAAAAATAGAGTGGTGTAAAGTAATCTCAATAGTGCCTCATGTAATTATTTAGCAGTAAATCATGGAGAATGATAGCATAGCTATATATACCCGTGACCATTCAATCTGCAGAATTCAGCATGAGAAGAAGCTATACTATTCTAGGCATAAAGTCGCAGAATTAGTCATTCTAATTTAAGACTTTATAACGACGAAGAGTGTGGCTTATTCTCTTGCCCTATGGGAGATTAGCACACGCGCCAGTGCAGCGTTACAATGTTTGACAAGGACTCGTCATTGCCTTTACATTGCGCCTTGCTCTGACGCGTGTGCTAAACTCTGAAACCTGCAGATTGAATGGTCACGGGTATCAACCTAATAGCGAACAATATGAAACTTTTACAAGCACGATTTCTCCATCCTCGATTTTGGGCAAGCTGGTTTGGTTTGTTGTTGATGAGGCTATCAATTTATTGTCCTATCCGAATGCAATTATGGATGGCAAATGTAATGGCTGTGTTGATTCGGCCTGCAATAAAACCAAGACGACGTATAGCCAAACGTAATCTTGAACTATGCTTTCCAGAACTGAGCGATGAACAACGTCATGCTTTACTAGAAAAAAATAATCAAACAATGGGCATGATGATGATTGAAACAGCGCTGAGCTGGTGGGCAAGTGATAGACGCTTGCAAAAAAGAGTCAGTTATCAGGGCTTAGAGCATATAGAAGCGGCATTAGAAAAAGGCAAAGGCGTGATTCTTTTAACAGCGCATTTCACCAGTATGGAAATTGGTGGTCGTTTGATTATGTTGAAATTTCCCTGTTATGTCATGTTTAGAGAATTAAAAAATGCATTGTTCAATGCCTTTATGATGCGAGCACGAACGCATCACAGTGAAGGGATTGTAATGCAAAAAGAACCGCGAGCAATGGTACGCGCTTTGCGTAAAAATAAAATTGTTTGGTATGCACCAGATCAAGATTTGGGTAAAAGACAATGTGTATTTGCCAAGTTTTTTGGTGTGCAAGCCTCAACAGTAATAGCCACAGCACGACTAGCAAAAATGAGTGGTGCAGCGGTGATTCCCTTTACGCCTAGACGTGATGAAAAAGGGTATTACACACTCACTATAGGTGCTCCATTGACCGATTTTCCTACGGGTGATGATGTTGTCGATGCCCAGCGAATTAATGACATTATTGAACATGAGATCCGCCAATCACCAGAACAATATTTATGGGCACATAGGCGGTTTAAAACACAGCCTGAGGGTAAGGGTTTATTGTATAAAAATAATGTAGAAATGAATTAATGGAATTCATTATTGAGAACTGACCTTTTATTCCTGGTCAGCAAGAAGATCTATTTCACATTTGTGGGTTATTACTCATAGGATTAATAGCTTTAAATCTAACTTCTGCTATTAGACAAAGGCTACCAGTTTCAGAAATAATTGGTAGCCTTTACACTCTCATTTCGTCAAAAAATAGAATTGAGAGCGTTAGAGGTAATACTGGTTTTCTCTCTAATTATTGTATTTCTGATTGTTGTGTTAGATATTACTATTAATTGTGCTCAGTTCATAAATATTAAATAGTTATGTTTTATTGGTCACAAACAAAAAAGGCCATCCGAAGATAGCCTTTTTTGAAATACGTAATGTATCTGTATTTTAACGTTTTGAGAATTGTGGACGTTTACGCGCTTTATGTAAACCAATTTTCTTACGTTCTACCGCACGTGCATCACGTGTGATAAAGCCTGCTTTACGTAGGCCTGATTTTAATTCTGAATCATATTCAACTAGTGCGCGGCTGATACCGTGACGAATTGCGCCAGCTTGACCATTGTTACCACCACCACGAACAGTGATTTTTAAATCAACTTTATCTAGCATTTCTACTAGTTCTAGTGGTTGGCGAACAACCATTCTAGATGTTTCACGACCGAAGTATTCTTCTACTGTGCGTGTGTTGATTGTTAATTTACCCGTACCCGCTTTCATGAAAACGCGTGCTGTTGAGCTTTTACGACGACCTGTCGCGTAATATGTATCTGCCATGATTTAAATCTCCAGCACTTTAGGCTGTTGGGCTGTATGAGGGTGCTCTGTGCCAGCATATACTTTTAGTTTGCCGAACATTGTGCGACCCAGAGGGTTTTTTGGAAGCATGCCTTTTACAGCAGATTGGATAACGCGCTCTGGCGCTTTATCGAGTTGCTTTCCAAGAGAGATAGATTTGATACCACCGATGTATCCTGTGTGGTGATAATACATTTTATCTTTTAATTTATTACCAGTTACACGAATCTTCTCTGCATTGATAACAACGATATAATCGCCAGTATCTACATGAGGGGTGTAAATAGTTTTATGTTTACCACGCAAACGACGCGCGATTTCTGTTGCCATACGACCTAATGTTTTGCCGTCAGCATCTATTACGAACCAGTCACGACGAACTTCTGCTGGTTTTGCACTTAATGTGGTTGTTTTCATTCCGCGGGTTGCTCCCAAAAAAATTACGCAAGCGGGTCTAAATAAGAGGGGGAATTCTACGTATTCAGGCGATGCCTGTCAACTGAATTTACTATATAAATAAAGTTATGAGAACTGCGCCTAATATTAGGCGATAAATAACAAAAGGCCACATGCCCATTTTGTTAATAAGTTTCATAAAGAAATATATACATAAATAGGCGCTAATGGCCGAAAATAATGCGCCAAAGCCAAGCACTGCCCAATCAATTGGAACGGCAGATTTTAACAGTTTAACAGTGATCCAACCACCGGCTAATATAATAATAGGTATAGACAACAGAAAAGAGAGTTGCGCAGCCGCTTGTCGGTTTAAGCCCAGCATCAGCCCAGCCGTCATGGTGATACCTGATCGTGATGTGCCAGGAATAAGAGATATTGCTTGGGCAATACCTATATATAAGATGTCTTTCCAATTTAAATGGCTGAGTGTGCGTTGGCGTTTACCATACCAATCTGCCCAGCCAAGTAATAAACCAAAGCCAATCGTTGTGGCGGCAATCACTAAAGGGCTACGTAAGTGCGAATCAACCAAGTCATTTAATAATAAACCAGCAAGTCCTGCGGGAATAGTGGCAAGTAAAACTGCCCAAGCTAAATAGCTATCACCAGACTGTTTGCGCAAAATGACGGATTGAGCCCAATCATTGATTAATGTTTTGAGTGTTTTGCGGAAATAAAAGATAACAGCGCTGAGCGTGCCGACATGAACTGCGACATCAAATGCTAAGCCCTGATCTTCCCATCCAGCAATCAGTGGCAACAATATTAGATGAGCAGAGCTTGAAATAGGGAGAAATTCTGTTAAACCTTGCAAGATGGCAAGGGCAAGAATGTGGGGTAGTTCCATTTACTAAATAACTCAATTAATAATTTAATGAAGAAGATTATACTCATATAAGTAGAGTGCTTCATGATATTATATATACCCGTGACCATTCAATGTGCAGAATTCAGCATGAGAAGAAGCCATACTATTCTAGGCATAAAGTCGCAGAATTAGTCATTCTAATTTAAGACTTTATAACGACGAAGAGTGTGGCTTATTCTCTTGCCCTGTGGGAGGTTAGCACAAGCGCCAGTGCCGCGTTGCAATGCTTGACAAGGACTAGTCATTGCCTTCACATTGCGCCTTGCTCTGACGCTTGTGCTAAACTCTGAAATCTACAGATTGAATGGTCACGGGTATATAGACCATTTTCCACATTTTATTGTTTTGAGTGACATGCCAGACAGAATCCGCGAAATACCATATAACTATACCTCTTTTTCTGACCGAGAAATCGTTATCCGATTTTTGGGTGAGCCGATGTGGGATAGCGTTCAACAATTACGTGAACAACGTAAAACGGGCCGAAGCGCCAAGATGTTGTTTGAAGTGTTGGGCGATATGTGGGTTATTTCGCGCAACCCTTTCATTCAAGATGATTTGGTTGAGAACCCTAAACGTTGGAAGTCATTGCGCCATGCCTTGCATCATCGGCTAGATCAAATTCGTGATCGAGCTAAGAATAATGACAACGCACTTGCGATTGAATTAGAGGCGAATGCACGTCAGGCGGTGCTTGATTTTGAGCGTGATTTATTTTCTGTTGAAGACCGCAGAAAAGAAGTGTTGCGTAGATTATCCCGCACCACTAAAAAGCATAATATTCAATTCGATGGTTTGGCGCGTGTTTCGCATGTGACTGATGCTACTGACTGGCGTGTTGAATATCCATTAGCAGTAGCTACGCCTGATACGGAAAATGAAATGGCTGCCATTGTTGCGGCCGCTATTGAGCTAGGCTTAACCATTATTCCACGCGGTGGTGGTACGGGATATACCGGTGGTGCAATTCCATTATCTGCTGATAGCTTGGTGTTGAACACTGAAAAATTAGAGGGTTTAGGCGAGGTTATTTATCGCGAATTACCCGGACGAAAAGGTGAGGTGGCTACTGTCCGTGCAGAAGCCGGTGTAGTGACACGTCGCGTTTCTGATTTAGCGGGTAAAAATGGCTTAGTATTTGCCGTTGATCCGACCTCACAAGATGCTTCAACCATTGGTGGTAATATTGCCATGAATGCGGGTGGTAAAAAAGCCGTTATGTGGGGAACGACGCTGGATAATCTAGTGTCATGGAGAATGGTGACCCCCGATTCGCAGTGGTTAGAAGTCGAAAGGCTAAATCATAATTTAGGCAAAATTCATGATGTGGAAATGGCTGAGTTTCGTATTACTCGCTATCAACCCGATGGTATTAATCCGGTTGGAGAGCCTGAAACAATTTCAATCCCCGCTAATGAATTACGCAAAAGTGGCTTAGGTAAAGATGTTACCAATAAATTTTTAGGTGGTTTGCCGGGCATCCAAAAAGAAGGCTGTGATGGCTTAATTACCTCAGGTGTATTTGTGTTACATCGTAATTCAGATTTCACTCGTACAGTGTGTTTAGAATTTTTTGGTAACGATTTAAGTAAAGCTGTACCGGCTATTGTTGAAACTAAAGATATTTTGGATAACAACCCAGATATTATTTTAGCGGGTATGGAGCACCTTGATGAACGTTATGTCAAAGCCGTAGGCTACACCACTAAAGCACCGCGCTCAGTGTTACCCAAAATGGTGTTAGTGATCGATGTTGCGGGTGATGATGAAGATATCGTCGCGGCTGCATGTAGTGAAATCGTACATTTGGCAAACGCCCGCGATGGTGAAGGTTTTATCGCGGTAAGCGCCGAAGCGCGCAAACGTTTTTGGGCTGATAGATCACGAACAGCGGCCATTGCCAAACACACTAATGCCTTTAAAATTAATGAAGACGTGGTTATTCCGCTTGATCGTTTATCGGAATATAACGATGGCATTGAAAAGATTAATATCGTGCAATCAACGCGCAATAAATTGCAGATGGCTGATGCCGTGTGTAACTATTTATCAAACCAGCCTGCAGAGTTAAAAGAGCATGATGCGGATATTGATGAAAGTGCAGAAAATGATGCCATTATGCAAACCAAGTTGGATGCGGCCTGCACATTGCTTGAAGAAGTGCGTGCCCGTTGGAATGATGTATTAAATAATTTTGATACACCGGCAAAAGATAAGCTAGATTTATTATCTGAAGATATTCAGGCGAAGTTAGAAAAAGGTGATACTTTATTTAGTGTGTTGCAACGTCGTGATTTGCGGATCTCATACCGTAAAGAAGTTGAAAAACCACTCAAAGAGTTATTCCAAGGTCATGATTTAGAAGCCTTGCGAAATAAGATGGATGCAATACATTCTGAGCATCGCTCAAGTCGCTTATTTGTTGCATTACACATGCATGCTGGCGACGGTAATGTGCATACTAATATCCCTGTTAACTCTAACGACTATGCGATGATGCATGAAGCTGAGCGCATTGTAGATCAAGTAATGATTTTGGCTGAAGAGCTTGGCGGCGTTATTTCAGGCGAACATGGAATTGGTTTGACTAAAATGCAATATTTGGATCAGCCGACCATTGATGCATTTGCAAAATATAAAGAACAAGTTGATCCCAATGGTCACTTTAATGCCGGTAAATTATTGGCAGGCTCTGGTTTAGAAAAAGCCTATACGCCGTCATTGCAATTATTACAACAAGAAGCATTGATCCTCGAGCAGAGTGATTTAGGCGACTTAAATAACGATATTAAAGATTGTCTGCGTTGTGGGAAATGTAAGCCAGAATGCACCACCCATGTCCCTCGAGCAAACTTATTATATTCACCACGTAATAAGATTTTAGCAACAGGTTTAATCATGGAAGCGTTTTTGTATGAAGAACAAACGCGTCGAGGCATTGCTGTCCGCCATTTTGATGAAATGAATGATATCGCTGATCATTGTACAGTGTGTCATCGTTGTTTAAACCCGTGTCCAGTGAATATTGACTTTGGTGATGTCACCGTTAAATTACGAGCAATCTTGAAAAAACAAGGTAAACGTAATTTTAATATTGGCACATGGACATCAATGGCGTATTTGAATGCGACAGATCCGTTGACCATTAAACTCATGCATAAAGGCATGATTTATATGGGCTATAAAGCACAACGGCTAGCGCATAAAGCCGCTAAATATATTGGCTTATTAGGTAGTAAGAAAAAAACACCTTTGCCCACAACCGGCACAACGCCAATCCGCGAGCAGGTGATTCATTTTATGAAAAAACCGATGCCCGCTAATTTGCCATCTAAAACCACACGCGCCATGTTAGGTGTAGAAGATGACAAGATGATCCCGATCTTACGTGATGTGAATAAGGTAAATGAAAATTCGGATGCGGTATTCTATTTCCCCGGTTGTGGTTCAGAGCGTTTATTTAGTCAAGTAGGATTGGCGACATTAGCGATGTTATATGAGGTCGGTGCTGAAACAGTATTGCCGCCGAGTTATTTATGTTGTGGTTATCCGCAACATGCTAGTGGCGATACCGATAAAGGTCAGGCCATTTCAACGGCAAATCAAGTGTTATTCCATCGCATGGCGAACACACTGAATTATATGGACATCAAGACCGTTATTGTGTCATGTGGAACCTGCATGGATCAGCTATTGAAATATCAGTTTGAAGCCATATTCCCAGATTGCCGACTATTAGATATACATGAATATTTAATGGAGAAAGGTGTGAAGATGGAAGGCGTTGAAGGTGTGCAATACCTTTATCACGAACCCTGTCACACGCCGATGAAAACATATCAATCAACGAATGTAGCGGCTGAATTATTAGGGCAAGAGGTAACGCTAAGTGATCGTTGTTGCGGAGAATCAGGCTCGTTTGCGGTAGCAAGACCAGACATTGCGACACAGGTCCGTTTCCGCAAAGAAGAAGAAATTGTCAAAGGAATCGTTGAGCTAACGGGCGAAAGCAAAGCAGTAAAAGGTAATGTGAAAATGCTAACCTCATGCCCAGCTTGCCAACAAGGTTTAGAGCGTTATAACGAAGGCACCGATATTGAGACGGACTATATAGTGGTTGAAGTCGCTAATAATGTTCTAGGTGAAAACTGGCAGCATAAGTTTATAGAAAATGTGAAAGATGGCGGAATTGAACGAGTGTTGTTGTAAATAATCACTAGAAAACTTAATTTGTTTGGAATTAGAGTTGAATTAACAGGCAAGCCTGTGTAAAATTGCTCGGCTAATGTGCATAGAACTAGCACTACGAAATTTATTGGAGAAAAAGATGTACGCGGTAATTAAAACAGGCGGCAAGCAATATAGAGTTGAAGAAGGTGAATTCCTTCGTGTAGAGAAACTTGATGCTGAAGCTGGCGACAAAGTTGAACTAGCAGAAGTATTGATGTTAGTTGATGGTGACGATGTTCAAATCGGCGCACCTATGATTGAAGGTGCGGTTGTTAATGCAACTGTGCGTGAACAAGGTCGTGGCGAAAAAGTTAAAATCATCAAATTCCGTCGTCGTAAGCATTACCGTCGTCAAGCAGGTCACCGCCAAAGCTATACTGAAATCTTAATTGATAGCATTTCAGCAAAAGCCGCTAAAAAGCCAGCAGCTAAAAAAGCAGCCGCGCCGGCAAAAGCAAAACCTGCAGCAAAGAAAGCAGCAGCTCCTAAGAAGACTGAAAAAGATGATTTGAAAAAAATCTCTGGTGTAGGCCCAGTTTTAGAGGGCAAGTTAAACGATTTAGGTATAACGCACTTTCAACAAATCGCCGATTTCACAGCGGAGAAAATTGCAGAAGTTGATGCAGCTTTAAGTTTTAAAGGTCGTATTGATCGTGAAGATTGGTTGGGTCAAGCAAAAATTCTTGCTGCTGGCGGCGAAACAGAGTTCAGTAAAAAGAAATAAGCAAAACTACATTAAAAGAAAAAGGGCTGATCTTAATCAGCCTTTTTTATGCCCGCTATTCTAGGGTTGTGCGCAATTAGATTGGGCAGTGAGTCATTATTTTTAAGTTGTAGAAAACCCTCATCACTCCGGCATGTTTTAAGCCGGAGTCTCGAGTTTACATCGTCTTATTTTTCAGTAAGCGCATCACTATCAAATTGAATGCCATTCCAACCCGACACCATAAAGTTACGAATATTTTGATGATCATCACCGTTAGGATTTTCCAATACATCATCTCGGTAATAGCTTCCAAAGCAGGCAAGAGTTTGTTGTTCAGATAGCTTGTTTAATAAGCCAAAAGAAAATATTTTGCACGAACCATTATTAGTGTCTGCTTCATTTTTAGTTTGACCATTTACAAATGCGCTAGGCATAAAGTTATAGTTGGCATCAATAACAGCCATGGTTTCGCTAAACTCTATTTGTTCTGGTTTTTGTTCTAATTGTTTTAGAAAATTATCAAGATTCATTTACTTTCCTATGTTTAATCAAAATACTGGGTGAAATTTTCTACCGCTTCTCTAGGGGTGCGATACTTGTTTACATCGGCTTCTAAGTCTTCATAGCCCAGCGCCATTCCACAAATCAATGTAGCATCACTTTCATAGCCTAGTGTTTGTCGAACTATCTGTGGGTATTCAGCTAATGCCGCTTGTGGACAAGTGGCTAAGCCTTCTTCGGTGGCGGCTAACATAATAGATTGCAAGAACATGCCGTAATCTAAAAATGAGCCGGCTTCCATTTCTTTATCAATGAAAAATAATAGCATTACTGGAGCATCAAAGGCGCGATAATTTGCCGTCCACTGTGCTTTGCGCGCCTCACTATCAGCTCGTGCAATATTAAGTGATAGGTAGAGTTGTAGCCCACACAAATGCCGACGTTTTTTATAAATAGGCTTCCAGTGCACTGGATAATATTGATAACTTATTTGTGACTTTAAGCCAGATCTAAAGGCTTGTTCTAAGGCGGCTTGTAGGATGTTTTTTGATTCACCTGAAACAACTGCAACTTGCCATGGTTGTGTATTTGCCCCTGATGGCGAATAGCGGGCAATATCTAAAATACGGTTAACTTTTTCAATAGACACATCCTTATCAAGGAAGGAGCGAGTCGAATGGCGCTTGCGAATAGCATCAAAAACAGTCATTGTTCTGACTCCTTAAGCCGCCAAACAAAGGCTAATAGAATAAGGCAGAAGCTCACTAGCATGAGTTGTAACCCTATTCGACCTGACAAGACAAAGATTGAAATAGAAAATGTCGCAATAATCAGCACCATCACTTTATATTTTATTTTACGGCGAATGGTTTTGGAACGTTCCCACTGTGCTAATGGTGGGCCGAACCATTTATTGCTTAATAACATGCGGTGAAATCGCGGGGAGCTTTCAGCAAAGCAGGCTAATGCAATAATTAAAAAGGGAGTAGTAGGTAATAAGGGCAGCACCGCACCAATCGCGCCTAAAATAACAAAAAACCAACCTATAATTATTAATAGCGAATGTTTAATTTTAGTGCGCATTATTTTCGCTTATGCACGCGACATAAACTTGCTTGTTACAGTATTAATTTTAATCGTTTCACCGGGTTCGATATACTCAGGAACTTGAATCTCTAAACCTGTCGCAAAACTAGCAGGTTTAGTACGAGCTGTGGCAGAAGCACCTTTAATGCCAGGTGCAGTTTCAGTAATTTCCATTGCTACGGCAGCAGGTAATTCAATCGCCACCAACACACCCTCTAATAGAATGGATACTATTCCTTCAAGGCCTTCAACCAAATAGAGACTTTCGTCTTCAATATCTTCGGCATTAATAGTGTATTGCTCATAGTCTTCTAAACTCATAAAGGTATAGCCATCATCGTCTTTATACGAGAACTGTAATACCTTTTTCTCGCAATCGACATCTTTTAACATCTCTTCACCTTTCAGTGATTCATCGCGCTTTTGCTTAGTCTTTAGATGGTTAAAACGGATTTTGTATAAAGTAGATGCGCCACGAGACGAAGGATTACGGACCTCTATATTCTTGACGACATGTGGTTCGCCATTCACTTCGACCACCATTCCGCGTTTTAAATCACTGGCTTTTGGCATAACTTTACTCATTAAATAAATTAAATATGCTTGTCATTATACGTGACTATTTCTAGGCGTATTACCTTTGTTTCCACGGTAGCGAACTGATTGAGTTAAAATGGGTGCAGTGAGTAAATATTAATTGAGAAAGACATGGTTGAATTAGGAAAATTAAACACATTAGCAGTGCTGAAAAAACTAGATTTTGGCATTTATCTTGATGGTGGTGATGGCGAAGAAATTTTGTTGCCACGACGTTATGTGCCAGAAGGTTGTTCGGTGGGTGATGAACTTGAGGTATTTGTTTATTTAGATTCAGAAGATCTACTGATAGCTACAACTGACACACCCAAGGCAGAAGTGGGAGAATGTGCTTATCTCAGTGTTGTTGAAGTCAATCGTATTGGTGCTTTTTTGGATTGGGGTTTGCCAAAAGATTTGCTGGTGCCGTTTGGTGAACAACAAAAACCGATGCAAGTCGGGCAATCGTACGTTGTTTATCTTTATGTTGATCAGGCATCTGAACGTATTGCTGCTAGCACCAAATTAGATAAGTTTTTAGCTGACACCTCACCTTATTACAAGGTACAACAACAAGTTGATTTATTGATCTGTGGTCGCACAGATTTAGGTTATCGCGCGGTGGTTGATGGTGGAACGATCGGCCTGCTATTTAAAAGCGATGTGTTTAAACCGATTAGTATTGGTCAAAAAATGAAGGGTTATATCAAACATATTAGAGAAGATAAGAAACTCGATTTATGTTTGCAATTAGTATCACGTGAAGCACTGGATGATTTGTCGGAAAAGATATTAGCGTTCATCACAGCAGAAGGAGGGCAAACAACAATGACTGAAAAAAGCCCACCTGATGTGATTGCAAAACAATTTGGTGTCAGTAAATCGAGTTACAAAAAGGCGTTAGGGAAACTCTATAAAAAACGTTTAATTGTGATTGCGAAAACACATATAGCATTAGTTGAGTCTGGCAGTAAATAAATGGCAAATATTAATTGGTATCCCGGTCATATGCATAAGGCTAGCAAGGAAATGCGTAAGATCATTCCAACGGTTGACCTTATAATTGAGATCCTTGATGCACGTATACCCTTTAGCAGTGAAAACCCAATGTTGGCCGATATTCGTGGCGATAAGCCATGCATCAAGGTATTGAGTAAAAGTGATTTAGCTGATCCTATCATTACGCAACAATGGCAAGATTACCTTGAACAAGAAAAAGGTGTAAAAACTATAGCGTTAACCATCGATGAACCCGAAAAAATGCATGGCTTGTTAAATTTATGCCACAAAATGTTGCCAGAAAAATCGAAAGGTGACCGTAATATCCACGCCATGATTATGGGGATCCCTAATGTCGGAAAATCAACCTTAATCAATAATCTAGCAGGGCGAATGATAGCCAAAACAGGTAATGAACCGGCAGTGACAAAGAACCAACAACGGATCAAGCTTGATCAAGGTATTACATTGCTAGATACACCTGGTGTTTTGTGGCCAAAATTAGAAAATAAACATGGTGGTTATCGTTTAGCTATCACAGGAGCCATTAAAGAAACAGCGGTGAGTAATGATGATATTGGCATGTATGCCGTCGGTTATTTTCGCAAGCGATACCCTGAGTTATTAAAAGCGCGCTATCACCTAGATGCATTACCAGAAGACGAAGTAGCGCTATTGGAAGCTATAGGGGCTAAACGTGGTTGTTTACGCGCCGGTGGCTTGGTTGAATTAGACCGTGCAGCAAAAATAGTATTGACGGAGTTTCGAGACATTACCATCGGACGCATTACCTTAGAAACACCAGAAATGATGGAAGCTGAATTAATTGAAATGGCTGAAATCAGGGCTAAAAAAGAGGCCACAGAAGCGGCAAGGAAGCAAAATCGCAAAGGTTCGCGCAACTGATATCGTCATGATTAAGTCTTGATTATCAATCTAAATAAGAATCATTTGCATTAAAGTGATTGCTTAACTATAATCATAACCTCAACAAAAGGAGATTATGATGAATATAGATAACTTTTCATTCACTACAGATCAGTCGATCCACTTGGCATTTGATCCACATACATTAGAATCATTAATTCGTGATGGTAAATTACATGTATCTGATTTTAGCTGCTTAGATAAACCTTCTCAAAAAGGTGTTTGGGCTATGGTTCGGTCTGTAGCTATTAGCACTCTTCGTCTATCATGAGTACTCATTCAATAAGGTTTTATCGTGATCGCGATCTTATATTAAGTGCAAATGAGCAGCTTGAACAAATCTACTTTGAACAGAAAAATGCATGCATTGCACTTTCGATATCACGTAATTATCAAATATTAGTCGATAGTTACGTTGATATTACTAATAAAAATCAGTGGAAGATGAGAGCAAAGCTTTGGTGGGATCTATATAGAAGAGAGAAAAGTTCAAAGGTGATTGATTACAACTTAATCTAACTAAGAATGATTTGCATTTAGATTAAGTTGTGAGTATACTCGTCAACATCAATTTGTGATGATTAAGGAGTATATAATGATTTTTAAAAGAACGATGTTAGCGGCCAGCTTAATGGCAGCGGTTTCAGCAGCACAAGCGGCGGCACCAACAAATGAAGAAATTTGGCAGAAGTTGCAACAAATTCAAGATCAGCTGTCTAATGTTCAGCAACAGAATAAACTACTAAAAGCTGAGAATGATGGCTTAAAGCTACAAGTTGATTCGAATGAGAAATTGGCTAAAGATGCTACTGAAGCAGCAGAAGCTGTGGCTATAGCAACGGAAGAAGCGGTTAGCAATGTAAGTTTATTGGGTGATAAAACAAGTATTGGCGGCTATGGTGAGTTGCATTACAATAATCTAGATGACCAAAATGGATCTTCTGATAAGGATGAAATTGATTTTCATCGTTTTGTTTTATTCTTTGGTCATGAGTTTAACGATGACTTACGTTTCTTCTCTGAGCTGGAAGTGGAACATGCAGTTGTCGAAGGCGGAGCTGGTGCTGTTGAATTAGAGCAAGCGTATTTGCAATATGATCTAAATGAAAATAATACTGTAACTGCGGGTTTGTTTTTAGTGCCAGTCGGTATCTTGAATGAGACACATGAACCACCTACCTTTTACGGTACTGAGCGTAACCCAGTAGAAAAAAATATTATTCCATCAACTTGGTGGGAAGGTGGTTTAATGGCCAGCGGTGAGATTACAGAAGGATTTTCTTACGATGTTGCAGTGACATCAGGATTAAAAACGGATGTTGGAACTAACTATAAAATTCGAAAAGGACGAGGTCAAGTTGCACAAGCAACGGCCAAAGATCCTGCTTATACTGCACGTTTAAAGTGGACAGGCGTTCCTGGTCTTGAATTGGCGGCAACAATCCAATATCAACAAGACATAGCGCAAGGCCAAGATTCATCTGTGGATAGCGGTACATTGTTTGAAACACATGCCGTGTTTGAACGGGGTGGATTCGGTCTTCGTGCTTTATATGCAACTTGGAACTTAGATGGTGATGGACCTAAATCTGTCGGCGCTGATGAGCAAACAGGTTGGTATGTTGAGCCTTCATACAAATTCAGCGATAACTTTGGGATCTTTGCTCGCTATAACGAGTGGGATAATCAAGCAGGCAATTCAACTGATACTGAATATGGGCAAATTGACTTAGGGATCAACTGGTGGCCGCATAAAGATGTGGTGGTTAAGCTTGACTACCAAGACCAAGATGTACCAAAAGGTAAAACTGAGTTAGATGGTATTAATGTAGGGCTTGGTTATCAGTTTTAAAATTAGCTTGTAACATTTTATAAGTGATGAATGAGTTGATTGGGAAGGCGATTTTGAAGAGATATAGTTTACAGATAACAAGCAAAATATTGTTAAGCACTCTATTGTTCTTAATCGCATTTTCTGTTTCAGCACGCGGTATTTATCAAACCGATAAAGATTTTCTAGCGGAAGCGTTTGATAATAATGTGCCTAAAAGCCAAGTCATTTGGATGAAGGGTGATGTAAGTAAAAAAGTAGCAGATATTTTAGGACATCGCTATGCCGGTCTTAGAATACGCTACTGGCAGGATGAGCAGCGCAGCGCCTGGGTATTGGAAGAAATTGGTAAGACTGAACCGATTAATTTTGGTATTGTAATTGCTGATAATAAAGTGGAATGGGTGAAGGTGTTGGCTTTTCGAGAAAGCCGCGGTGATGAGATCCGTTACCCCGCATTTACCAAGCAATTCAAAGAAGCGGAACTTACTGAGGATCAGCTAGATCGTCATATTGACAGCATTTCAGGTGCAACCCTGTCTGTTAGGGCTATGACAAAAGTGGTGAGGCTGGCATTATATCTAGCTAAAAATAACTAGAGCACTTATTCATGAGTTTTTCACGAAACCTTCATCGTAAGATTGGACCCATTATTGCCTTGTTTGTTTTGATATTATCAGTAACGGGGATAATGCTAAATCATAGCTCGGATCTAGAATTAGATAATCGCTATTTAACATGGAATTGGTTACTTAAGCATTATAATATCGGCAATGTTGAGCCTGATGCAGTGTATTTATTAGGTCATAGAACTATCTCACAATTTGGCTCTGAAATATTTGTTGATGCAAAACCGGTCACCCACATAGAACGTGCTATTTTAGGTGGGATAATGTTAGATGATTTAATGGTTTTAGCAACAGATGATGCACTAGTTTTACTTAATTATGATGGTGAGTTTATTGAGCGTATGGGGGCTGCAGCAGGCATACCTCCACACATTCAAAATATCGGTTTGTTTCATGGTGAACCTATCGTTCAAACGCGAGATGGTTTATGGCGAAGTGACTTTTTATTGGATCAATGGGAACGTATTTCTTTGCAAGGTGTGGGTTGGAGTATTCCTTTAAATATGCCTGAAAGTGTTGAAATAGCCTTGGCAGAATATTTTCATGGAAAAGGCATTACCGTCGAGCGTTTTATTTTAGATCTGCACAATGGACACATCATCAAAATTGCAGGCACCTATTTATTAGATATTATAGGTTTATTACTCATTATATTGTCATTAACGGGCTTGTGGATTTGGATTGGACGGCGACTGTAGAAATAACACGAAACCAGCAATTAGGTATATAATATGCCGTTGCAATGAGAGATATTTCCTTCCCGTATTTACCTAAAGATTTTATCCAAACGAAAGAAGGATTAATCTTTGCTGTGGTGAGTTATCAGGCGCATGAGGGAAAAGTAGCTTGTTTTTTACGTTATGTTTTAAATGATGGTATCTGGGTAAAAATAGATACCGAGAACGCTAATCAATTATTACAACAGAATTATCCAAAGTATTATTATAAATCAGAACAAGTTGATGCTGTATTTCATGCTGTTAAGGTGTCAGATGTTGTCGAACATCATCGTCCTGAACGACGTTTGCGAGCTATTTTGCAGCGAGAACCACGAGATGAAATTGAAGTTAAATTACACAAATTAATCCCTATTCTGGTGCACTATGGAGTTGAACGCGACAATTTAGGGCTGACAGGTTCAATGTTAATTAATCAGCAAAATGAAAAATCTGATATAGATTTAGTGGTTTATGGGAGAGATACATTTCAGAAAACACGTGAAGCATTAGCTTTGGCCTTGGCTGACAGAGTGTTGTCTAAATTAGATAAAGCACTAATGAACGACAATTATAACCGTCGTGCAGGAGAGCTCAGTTTTGATGAGTTTTCTTGGCATGAAAATCGCAAATTGAACAAAGCAGCGATTGACGGAACAAAGTTTGATATTGGCATGGTGTGTTTGGCCGATGAAATAGAATTTGATCAGAATCAGTATAAAAAGCAAGGAATGCGAACAATAAAAACGACGGTGATTGATGATTATCGTGCTTTTGATTTTCCGGCACAGTATGTGGTGGATGATGAGATGACACCCGATGTCCTATCATTCACGCATACTTATGTTGGGCAAGCAAAGCTAGGTGAAAAAATAGAAGTATCAGGTGCCGTGGAACG
>Ga0256840_1000627_pt1 | contig 35468 bp, 32 predicted proteins | sample 355202metaG_FD_185969 | JGI IMG/M metagenome (GOLD analysis project Ga0256840, IMG submission 185969) | Hydrothermal vent microbial communities from Mid Atlantic Ridge, Atlantic Ocean - 355-202 | ecosystem: Environmental > Aquatic > Marine > Hydrothermal vents | place: Atlantic Ocean: Mid...
ATTTGCAATCTCTCTGCCTGCTATAAAAAGCTCAAACCTCTCAGCTATGTTAGGATTTTTATCACTCCTTCTAGCTAGAGGACTAATCTCTATTGGGTAGTCTATGATAAAGGTTGGGTCTATAAGCTTCTCTTCAACATATAGATCAAAAAGCTCCTCATAAAGTTTTCCAAGAGTTAAGTTTTTATCTACATCTTCGCCTTTAGCTTTCAAGAATTCAATAATCTTATCTCTATCATCAAGTATCTCATCTGGAACTCCACCAATCTTTGATAACGAATCTTTGAATGCTACTCTTTCAAACTCTTTAGAAAAATCTATCTCAACATCCCCATATGGAATCTTTAGAGGCATATCTAGCTTAGATAGAAGAACTTTAAACATCTCTTCTGTTAAATTCATAAGGTCTTGGTAGTTGTGATATGCCCAATAAAACTCTATCATGGTAAACTCTGGATTGTGAGTTAAATCCATCCCTTCATTTCTGAAGTTTCTATTTATTTCAAAGACTGCCTCAAATCCACCAACTACTAATCTCTTAAGATAAAGCTCAGGTGCAATTCTTAGGTATCTATCTACTCCTAAAGCATTATGGTGAGTTATAAATGGCTTTGCATTTGCTCCACCTGCTATTGGGTGCATCATAGGAGTTTCAACCTCTAAAAAGCCCCTCTCTTCAAAGAAGTGCCTAATGGTGCTTACTATTTGACTTCTTATTTTGAAGGTATCTCTAACCTCTTTGTTCATTATCATATCGAGGTATCTTTTTCTATATCTTAACTCTTTATCCGTTAAGCCATGAAATTTCTCAGGAAGAGGGGTGATAGACTTAGAGGCAAGTTTCAACTCCTTTACATGTAGAGATAATTCTCCGGTTTTTGTAACAAAAGGAAAGCCAGTTACACTGATGATGTCCCCAACTTCAACAAGTTTTTTGACCTCCCTAAACCACTCCTCACCTATGCTTTGTTTACTAAAGTAAATTTGAAGAACTCCACTTTCATCTTCAATCTTGGCAAATGCCGCTTTTCCCATGTGTCTTAGGAATTTTATACGACCTACTACTGTATTGCTTTTTGACTCATCTCTTTTTTCTTCACTATTAGCAACATATTCATAACACCTTTTAAATTCTGCTGTTGTTGAATCTTTTTGAATGTTATGAGGGTATGGATTTACTCCTAACTCTCTTAAATTATTAGCTTTTTGCAATCTTTGTTGTTCATACTGATTTTCAAATATCAACTTATTCTTCCTTAATTATAGTTTTTGGCAATCTTTACAGATACCATATAGTTGCATACTGTGTCCAGTCAATTTAAAACTATGTCTATCTGCTATGATTAACTGCTTTTTTTCAATTTCTTCATCTTCAAACTCAATTATTTTTCCACATGAATCACAAATCATATGATCATGGTGTGGCTTGTTTCCAAGCTCATACTTTTTCCCAGACGATCCAAAAGAGAGTGAAGTGACCATAGAGGACTCTTCTAGTAAATTTAAAGTTCTATATATGGTTGCTATCCCCACACCTAAAGATGGATATTCATTTTTGATGTGTACATAAAGCTCTTCGGGTGAGAAGTGCTGGTCATTACTAAAGAGAGTCTTTAAGACTACCTCTCTTTGTTTTGTGAACTTTAAATTGTTATGCTTTAAAATATCTTTAAACTTATATAGTAAAGATTCATATTCATTGGTAACTTCATCTCTCATATTTTTCTCTATTTGATTATAGCCTGACTTTTGTTTTTTAAATCATCTTTTATTTTATTGCTATCGATATTCATTATATAGTTTCCCGTTTCCACAAAAATAGGATACATAAAGCTATCTTTCATATACTCATCAGCTTTTTCTTTTATAAAAGCAATGTTCGATAAAGTAACTGCAAAGATAGAAAAAACCAAAAATATCTTTGCACATCCAACAGCAAAACCAGCTAACTTATCAATAGCTCCTAAACCACTTTTCTTAATTAAGCTCTCTAAAATATATCCAACCAAAAGACTTAAAATCCAAAAAACAAGCAATACACATATAAATCCAACTAGATACAAAGTTGCACTATTGCCTATTTGGTATAGATTAGCATCTATAAAAGCTCCCATATCCTTTGCATATCTTGAAGCTACAAAAATACCTCCTACGATCCCAATAAGACCAAAAACCTCTTTTATAAAACCATTAATAACTCCCTTAATTCCTAAAATAAGAATCAAAGAGAGTGAAATAATATCGAATATTGAGACATTTTCTACCATTACTCTGCAACCTTAAAACAATTTTTTCCAGATTTTTTTGCATCATAAAGCGCTTTATCAGCTTTTTCTAGCAAGGTTTGGGAAGTATCGTTTTGTTTATATTGACCTATTCCCGCACTTAGTGTTAAATTTATCTCATGTCCTTTGTATAGTAACTTACTACTGCTTATAGCATCTAAAATTCTTTGTACAGTTTTACAAGTGTCTTCTAAAGTCACCCTGTTTAGGATTATGATAAACTCCTCACCACCATATCTGTAAATTTTTGTACCATTTCTCAAAGAGTTTTTTATTAGTTTTGTTAAAAATATAAGTGTTTTATCTCCAGCACTATGCCCATATGTATCATTTATATTTTTGAAATCATCTGCATCAAAAATTACTAAATTTAAATCTACGCTACCTTTTCCTTCTACTGCATCTATAATCTCTTTAATATCTTTATTAAAGACTTTTCTGTTGTAGGTTTTAGTAAGAGGATCTATGTGAGACTCTTTTTCAAGTCTTTCAATTTCAATTTTCAATTTTTTTATGGTTTCGTCCGCATTTTCAAGTTCTTCTAAAATTTCAGTTTGAAAATTATTAAAGGAGTTGATAATCGCATCTGTGTTTATTCTATCGTAGTCACTCTTTATTGTTGAAATATCAATTACATTTTTATCAGATAGCTTTTTTAGATTGGAATTTGATTTTTCAAACTCTTTAAGACTAGCTTTTGCCAATTCCAATGATGTCTCTTCTAGCTTTTCATTTTCTCCATGTGAAAATAGGTGAGCATACTTTTTAGATAGTGCAATTAAAGATAAATCATCACATTTTAAAAGTTCATCTACAAAAGCATCATGATAATATTTTGGGTATGGTGGCACATTTAACTCTTGTAATCTTTTAAAACTGCTCTCGCCCAATACATTTATCTTTTCAATTACACTCTGCTTCTTATCCATTTTACTCACCTTAAAATTATATATTATACTTTTTGCTGTATAATACCTAATTTAAGCTGTAAATATGGTAAATTTTAAACACCTATATGATTTATTAACTCTTGAGGTTGCGTTGAGTATCTTATGGCATCATCTTTGGTTATTAAATTTTGTTTTAAAAATTTCAGCATTGATTGGGTTTGTGTACTCATTCCTGTTTTTGATTGATTGAGTTGCATTTGGGAGTAAATTTGGTGTAGCTTGTTTTCTCTGATAAGATTTGAAATGGCTGAATTATTTATAAGTATTTCATGAATTGCAACTCTTCCTCCCCCGATTCTTGGCAACAGACTTTGAGAAATTACAGCATACAAAGATGTTGCAAGCATGCTCCTTACTTGAATTTGCTCTGGACCTTCAAAGCTATCTACAATTCTATTTACAGTTTGAACAGCAGAGTTGGTATGAAGTGTTCCAAACACTAAGTGTCCGGTCTCAGCTGCTGTAATAGCAGTTGAAATTGTCTCTCTATCCCTCATCTCACCAACTAAAATTACATCTGGATCTTCACGCAGTGAAAATTTTAAACCGTTTGCAAAGCTTTTTGTATCATCACCTACATTTCTATGAGAGAATAGAGCTTTTTTATTTTCATGGACAAATTCCACAGGATCTTCAATGGTGATTATATGTTTATGCTCAGTTTCATTGATCTCATTCAGCATTGCTGCTAAAGTTGTTGATTTACCACTTCCTGTTGGACCTGTAACCAAAATTAAACCCTTCTCTTTTTTCGTTAAATCTTTAAAAATAGATGGGGCATTTAATGAATCGAGGGAGGGAATCTCTATAGGAATTATTCTAAAAGCGGCTGCTAATTCTCCATTCATTGTATAATAATAGTTTGCACGAAAACGACCAATGTCTGGAAACATTATAGCAAAATCAAGTTCTTTGTTCTCCTCTAAAACTTTTTTTTGTTTATCTGTAAGGAGTGTATAGCACATCTCTTCAATATCTTTGCCGTTTAGCTTTTCCATATCTAGCGCCACTAATTTACCATCGATTCTAATTTGGGGCTCACTTCTGCTTACTAAATGCAAGTCGGAAGCTTTGTATGCGACTATATTCTTCAATAGGGCTTTTATATTTATAGAGGGCATTAAAACTCCTTATTATTCTATGATTTTTGGTACAACAAAAGAGTTGTTTTCACTTTTTGGAGCATTTTTCAGAATTGTTTTTATAACTTTTGGCTCAACACTTGGTATATCTTCTCTAAGAGGCGTACCGCCCTTTAGAGTTGTGAAAGTTGCTTCTTGATTATCTAAATCTAGCTCATTCAAGTTTTCTACAAACTCTACAATTTCACTAAGAGCATTTATCATGCTCCCTCTCTTATCTTCAGCAATTTCCAAAGAAGATAGTTTTTCCAACTTTTTCAATAATTTGTCATCTATTTGCATAGCTTACCTCAACTTTTTGATGATGGATTATATCAAAAAAAGTCTGTTTTTATCTTTATTGTGTTAAACTACAGCAAACTTTGTTTAAAAGGATTGGAATTGGGTATTAAAGAAAATTTAGATGCTGTTAAAAAAGAGATAGGAACAGAAGAGCAATTTTTAGAGGGAATTATAAAGGGTGAGCGTTTTTTTAAAAAATATAAGAAGGTTATAATCATTTCTCTATCATTGATAGTAGTTGTAAGTATGGGATATGCAGTTATAAATTTTTTAAATAACAAAAGGATTGAAGAGTCAAATAAAGCGTACCTTGCCTTAGTAAAAAATCCAAATGACAAGGAAGCACTATCTACATTAAAAGAAAAAAATGAAAGATTATATAATTTTTATAGGTTCAAGTTGGCAATTGATAAATCAGATAAAAATTTGCTAAAAGAACTTGAAAACTATAGCATAGATTTTATCATTTCTGATCTATCCTCTTATGAATTAGCTGGTTTAGAAAATAAGACTGTAGAAAAAAGTTTACTTCTAAAGGAGTTTGTATATTTACAAAATGGATTTATAAAATTAAAAAATAATAATATTGGCGCGGCTAAAGAACAGTTTGTTAAAATAGGATTTAACTCTCCATTAGAAAGTATTATCAAAAATTTAGAACATTATCAAGGTGAATCTGCAAAAGAGGTTAAACATTAATGAAACAGGTTAAAATATTTTTTATTTTTATTTTAGTGGTTTTCTTAGCTGCTGGTTGTGGAACTAAGAGGGAGACTTTTGAGCCAAAAAAGATAGTAGCCGAAATTGAGTACGATGGTGAGCTTCCTTCAGCAATTGTAGATGTTGCAAGAGATGGAGCTACGCTAGAAAATGGTCAAATTATTACAAAAGATGGGTTAAGTAGTGTGGTGTTGCCAAGAGGATACATGTTTGTAAATGGTTCTAAAGATAGATTTATTGCTACTTCGAGATGTGGTGAATTGGTGGTAGTTGATCAAGATAGTAAAATAGTTTTTAAACATAAATTTGATTCAATGGTAGCTTCTGCATCAATCAAGGGTAATCTCTTAGCCATTGTTCTTGGTAATAACAAACTGGTTTTACTAGACATAGATAATTCTAAAATACTTTTTGAAAAAGATGGAGACTCTATATATGCGGTAGATTCAAAAGTGGCTTCGCCATATTTTTTTACTACACTTTTAGTATATCCTACACTAGATGGGAAGCTTATTATAGTTGATTTGAAGACAAACAAAGTTTTAAGAGATGTTGTTGTAAAGAGTGAAAAGTTTTTTTCAAATGTAATTTTTTTAGATGTCATAGATAATAGACTAGTAGCTGCAACTAAAAAAAGAGTTGTCTCAATTACTCCAAAAAGTATGGCTTTTTTGGATGAAGATATAAAGGATGTGATTATTCTAAAGGATAGAGTGCTTATATTTACAAAAGATGGAAAAATTTTACTGACAAATGCAGATTTGAAAGTATTAAAAACAAAGAAGTATAAGTTTGCATCATTTGTAGGTACAATTCATGGGAAATTTATATATGTAGTAGAAAAAGCTGGTTACCTTATAGCAACAGATATAGATTTAATCTCTTCAAATGTTTATGAGTTGCCAAATGAGATAGAAGATAAAGTTTTTACTACAAATGATAAGCTTTACTATGAGAAGTACTTTTTTAAATTAGAAAAAACAAGAAGTGTGGATAATTGAAAAAAATAGTAGATATTTTAGCTTCTAAAGGGTTTTTGTTTAAAGATTTTGGAAATTTTGATAAATCTAAAATAGGTACCAAAAAGAAGATTTTTATATATATTGCAACAGATCTGAATTTAAACTATCATCTGATATTAGATTATGTTAAAAGAAGTAGGTTTATAGTTAATGATTTTAATGAATTGATAGAACTTAGTAATAGAATTATAGGGGTGGTTGGTCATAATTTTAAGTTTAAACATATTTTTTTGAGAGCTAAGTTATGTTCAAAATCTAAAAAAATGTTGGAGCTTAGTGGATGGAAAGTTTATAATGATTTTGTGTGATATAGGAAATTCAAAAGTCGACTTTTATAGTGATGAAAAGATATGGTCACTTAGTCTAAAAGAGTTTGAAAAGTACAGTGCAAAAGAAAGAGTTTATTATATAAATGTGAATTATCTATTTGATGAAAAGTTAAAAAAAGATGAAAATTTTGTTGATATTAGTGAGTACTTTGAATTTGATACCATATATCAAGGAATAGGGATTGATAGAGTTGCAGCTTGTTATACAGTTAAAGATGGAATTGTTGTAGATGCTGGAAGTGCCATAACTGTTGATGTGATGAATAATTCTGTTCATTTAGGAGGGTATATCTTACCTGGTATAAATGCTTACGAAAAGTGCTATAGCTCGATTTCCCCTATATTAAATCATAAAATAAATCCAAATTTTTTAGTAGATGCACTACCTCAAAAAACTTCAGATGCTGTAGCCTATGGTGCTATAAAGTCTATTTTATTGATGTTAAAAGATACTTCAAGAGATAAAAATCTTTATTTTACTGGTGGAGATGGACAATTTTTTTCCAAATTTTTTAAAAAATCAATCTATGATAGAGCATTGATCTTTAGAGGTATGAAAAAAGTTTTATATGAGAAAGGGATAAGATGTTAACAGTAGCACTTCCAAAAGGAAGAATTGCACAAGAGACTTTAGATATTTTTGAAACTATTTTTGATAAAAAATTTATTTTTGATGATAGAAAACTTATTTTAGATGTAGATAATTTTCGCTTTTTGCTTGTTAGAAATCAAGATGTACCAGCTTATGTTTACCATCAAGCTGCCGACATAGGTGTCGTCGGTTTGGATGTTTTAGAGGAAAAAGAGTTTGATTTGCTCAGACTTCTTGATTTAAAGATAGGTAGGTGCAGGGTTTGTGTAGGTATGAAAAATGAAGATACCCTGGATTATAATCTTCCTGATATAAAAATTGCTACAAAGATGGTAAATATAACAAAGAATTACTTTTCAAAAAAGGCAATGGCAGTTGAAGTTATAAAACTTTATGGTTCAATAGAGCTAGCTCCACTAGTTGGTCTTTCTGATGCAATTGTAGATATAGTTGAAACAGGAACTACAATGAAACAAAATGGTTTAAAAGTAGTAGAAACCATAATGGAAAGCTCAGCTCACTTAATAGCAAATAAAAACAGTTTTATTGAAAAAAAGGAGGAGATTCTATCTCTTTACCATAAAATTGAGAAATACATTTAGAAATATTTTTATAAAAGGGCTACTATATTGTGGAGCTTTAAAGCCTTATAGTAGCTCTATCACTCTATCAATTTTTTTGCTTAATTCAGCTTCTCTTATAGGTTTTACTAAAAAATCAAAAGCTCCTTTTTCTAGTGCTACAGATTTTTTTGTTTCATCTGTTGTTAAAACTATAATTGGAATTTTTCTAAGTTTGGGAATTGACTCAATATTGTTTAAGAACTCTAGACCATCCATAACAGGCATTTTAATATCTAGCAATATAAGATCTATATTCTCATTAGTATTGAGTTTATTTATAGCTTCCAATCCATTTTTAGCTTCTATAACGCTCTCTATATTTTGATTTTTTTTAAGCATCGAATTAATGAGCTTTAAGTTTATAAAATCATCGTCAACTGCCAAAACTTTAAGCTTCTTTTTCATAATACTAATTCCTTATATATTTTTTAACTATACTTTCGAGTTTTGATTTATTAATAGAGTTCTCATGAATTTCATCAATAAAGTCAAACCCTTCACTATTTGTATCTGCAATGGGGTCAACAAACATTACTATATTGCAATCTTTTAGATCATTTAAAACATCTTTTAAGACTCCATATGATAAGCCCTTTGACTCTTTATCAAATATTATTAGTTTGTAGTTGTTTTTCCTAATTGCCTCTTTAAAGTCATCTAAATAATTTACACTTTCTATTGATAGATCATATTTAGAAAGAATATTACTAAAAATTTTATTTTCAATCTTGCTTTTTTTAAAAAGTAAAATATCTTTTGCATTTTTTGGTGGTGCAGTATCTTTAATTAAGTTACTATTATTCTTAAAAGAGTCCAAGCTTGTGTCTTTTTTTGTTGAGTTATTAATTGCATAAAGATCTTGTTTTTTTTCTTGAAGAAACATATTAAGTACACTAATTATTGTCTCTTTTCTTATTGGTTTTGTAATATACTCATCCAACCCCTCTTTCATAAACCTCTCTCTATCTCCTTTTAATGCATTGGCAGTTACTGCAATTATAGGTATATGATGGAGATTGTTTCTTTTTTCATACTCCAAAATTTTATGTGTTGCTTCAATACCATCCATAATAGGCATTGCTAAATCCATAAAAATTATATCGTATTCATTTTTTACTCTTTCTTCCAAAGCTAATTTACCATTTGGAACTATTGTTATGTCAAGTCCTAGAGCCTCTAAAGTTCTTTTTATCAGTTTTTGATTTATTTCATTATCCTCTGCTACTAAGGCTTTAGCATTAAATTTTTCTATGTGTCCAATAGTTTTATCTTTCTTAATCTCTCTATATTCTTTTTCTTCATGTTCATTCTTTGGTAGCTTATCTTTACTTAGTTCCAAAGCTTTTGCAAGTTTTGTAACATTTATCGGCTCATAAATTGTTGTTATAAACTCATTGCTTAATTTGCTAAGTCTGCTTTGATTTGAGGGTTTTAGCGTGAGGATAATTGGCATTCTTATTTTTTTATACTCTTCAAACTCCTCTTTGCTAAGTAAATCATAACTAACTACAATTTGATTAAAGTTTTCATTATAAATTAAATTTTTTAGACTATGAACATCTTCATAATATTTAACATCAGTGCCAAAGTATTTTAAGTAGTTTTGTATAAATTTGAAGTGTATTTTAGGGAGTTTTTCATTTAATAGTATAGCACACTTAAACTCTGTAAATTTATTTTTAAAGTTTAATTCTTCTGTTGGTAGCTCTTCAAAATTTAAAGTAAAATAAAATTTACTTCCTTTGTTGACTTCACTTTCAACCTTTAATTCTCCTCCCATAAGTGCAATATACTTAGAAGATATAGTAAGACCTAATCCAGTACCACCATATTTTCTTGTAATTGTAGAATCAGCTTGATTGAAAGCATCAAAAATATCTTCTAATTTCTCTTGACTAATTCCTATCCCGCTATCACTTACAGAAAATAAAACTTTAGTTTTTCCAGATGAAGCATTATTATTTATGCGTTTTATTTCAACAGATATATATCCATTAAGAGGTGTAAATTTAACTGCATTACTCATAAGATTTATTAAAACCTCTTTTATCTTGTTTGCATCCCCTTTTAGATAATGGTTTAAACTTGGATCTATAAAAAATGATAAATGTATATTTTTTTCTGCTGCTTTTGCTCCATATACTTCTACAGCACTTTCAAATTCATCAATTGGTAAAAATTGGGTTTCATCAATTTCAACTCTATTGCTTTCTACTTTTGATAAGTCTAAAATGTTGTTAATAATATTGAGTAAATTTTCAGAGCTCTTCTCTATTACATCAACAAACTCTCTTTTTTCATCATCTAAGTCAGTATTTTTTAAAAGCTCTGTAAAGCCTATGATTCCATTTAATGGAGTTCTTATTTCATGAGACATATTTGCTAAAAATATACTCTTGGCTGCATTAGTTTCTTCTGCTTTTGCTTTCTCCTTAGCGATATTTTCTATTGCTTTATCAATTATACTATATGCTGAATTTATTCCTGAAGCTGTATTAAAATCAACTCTCTCATCATCTGTTTGAGATAACTGAGCTATTTTTTCAAAAATTTTACTAAAACTTTCAATATTTTGCTTAAATTGTTTAGATAAAACTATATATATAAATATTAGAACAACTGAAATAATCCAGACTATTGCGGCACTTAAAAGTTGCTTTATGGCTATATCGTAGCTTATCTTCACTTCACTAAAAAGATTGTCTTTAATTATTTGAGTTGATTTGTTAACTAAATTAATCTTGCTACTCATTAATCTAAACCATATTACAGGATCAATTAAATACTTACCACTATTTGCTGCGGTTATTAGTTCAGCTTTTGTTTGTTTGATCTTTTCAAGAAGTTTTTTAGTGTTAGAACTATTATAGATTCTACTTATTTTTTCTTTAGCAGAGCTGTTGTTGTATAGAGAATTATAGTCAAAAATATTTGATTTGCTAGAGAGGTCAATCCAAATTTTTAAATCTTCATTAGAAAATGGAAGATTTTGGTTTAAAATTTTAGCGATATATCCCCTTTCTTGAGCAGTAAACTCAATGTCTTTATATGCCGTTATTAAATTTTCACTTAAATTTACTGTTAGAGGTGTTGTTGCTAACTCTCTTATGGTTTGGAGTTCACTTAAAATGTTGATGTTTATTTCAGAGTAGTATTGAAAAAATATTTTATTGAAGTTTAAATTTTTTAAAGAGGTAATCTCTTTTCTTATTTGAGGTAATTTGTTTAAAAGAGATATGATTTTTTTGATTTTTTGACTAACTTTCTTTGTTTTGTAAAAATTATGAAATTTATTTATGCTTTTATTTACATTGAGTCTTTGTGATTTTAATTTATCACCACCAATTGCACCACTACTAGCAATAAAAATTGCAGTATATCCACGCTCCTTTGCAATTTCAACTGATAAATCATTCAAAACTTTTTCTGAACTAAGTTTTTGCTCAAATAGTGTTGTATTTTTATAATCACCATAGGACAGGTACAAAAAATATGTTGAAAATAAAAAAAGTATCAGTAGCGGGTACAAACTTATAAGTCTTAGTATGTCTTGAATTTTAAATTTCACTTATTTCCTCCCAATTAATATTTTAATCCATATGCTTATAATAGTAGTTCTTTCTTGAAGATATTAAGCAAATTTTTAAATTCACTTAGGAGTATCTCTTTTTCATCTAAACTTTTCGCCTCTAAAATTTGCTGTAACTTTTGAGATATTTCATTCATACTCAAGTTATCTGCAATGCCTTTTAATTCATAAATTTTTTCCTTTAAACTATTTTCATTTTGAGATTTAATATATGATTCAATTTCTGGAATGGAGTTGTTAATGTCTTTAAAATATTCCTCAATAAGCTCAGCTATTAAATTCAAGTCTAAATCTAATTTCTGTGCACAAGAAGTTATATCAAAAAAAATTGTCTCATCATTTTTAATTGATGATTCTTTATTTGTTGAGTCATGATTTTCTAAACCAGTGTTACTGTTTTTATCTTCATTTTGAAAGATATATTCGCAATGTGATTTATCTTTATTTTCTGTTTCTTCCAAAGGTGGTTCTGATAAGTTTTTGAAATTATCATTTTTTATATTTTCCAACCCCTCTTTTGTTGCGTGTATAGTTTTTAATTGTATATCTAGGCTTTCTTCCTCAAAAGGTGTTGTAAAACTTTCTTCAAAATTATTTTTTTGGTTGTAATCATCTATAAAAACATCTGAGTCTATTCGAAGCTTATCTGTTGGTGAATCTTGTTCTAATGTAGTATCATTGTGTATAAAATCATCTTTGGTTTCATTTAGTTCTAGATTGTTAATATTTTTGACTTGGTTTTGAGAATCAACCATATTATCTGCTTGGAAACTACTGGGTTTGGGAGCAGATTGCTCTATAAAAGAGTTTTTATTTATAAGTTCTATACAATATAAAATTTCTGTGTTGCTATTGTCACTTTTACCATAAGTAAAAATTTCTGTAATCTTTATATCAACTTCAATCTGTTTTCCATTTTTTAACTCTAAGATAGCAACTTTCTTAGGAGTTCCACTGTGCAAAACATACTCAATCCAAGAAAAATTTTTAAATTTAAAAATATATCCAGGTTTTTCTAAAAAGAGTTCAGCAAGATCATTGTGCATACTTTTAAATTCGTCAAAATCTTCAAATCCTAATAAAGCCAACTCTTCTTTGCTAACTCCAATAAAATTGCCACTCTTATCATATAGTAACATTTTCATATCCTTAAAATGCACAAAGTATATGTGGTAGTCTTGATTCTATCTAATCATGACTTAAAATTAGCTACTTATTGAGGAAAAAATAATTTTTCCTAGCTTTTTACCTACAATATTACATATTTCATCTTCTGTTGCATTATAAATATTTTCAAATGTTCCAAAGTAAGCTATTAGTTTTTTTATTGTAGCACTTCCTACACCTTCTATTTTTAAAAGGTTTAAACTCAAATCATTATTTATTTTTTTTCTTTTATGAGATTTGATTGCAAATCTGTGTGCTTCATCTCTAAGTTTTTGTAAAAATTGTAATCTTTTATCTGATGGAGGAAGCTTGTAATCAAATTTTAAATTGTATATAATGTCACTTGATCTTATTTTAGAGCGATTTGTTTTAGCATCAATCTTCTCTTTAGAAATCGCAAGTAAATCGATTTTACAACCATATTTATCTATAATTGTTTTAGCCAATTTTAGAAGAGTAGAGCCACCATCAATAAGCCACAAATTTGGGAGAGGGTTTTGTTCTTTTCTTTCTATTCTTCTTGTTAGAAGCTCTCTCATTTGTGCGTATTCATCTTTAGACTTTAGGTTATAAATTCTGTACCTATCTTTTAAAAATTTATCCTCATATACTACCATAGCTCCAACTCTGCTCTCTCCAGATATATGGGAATTGTCAAAAATTTCAATGCTATATGGTGTTTCTTGAAGATCAAAAAGATTTTTAATCTCCTCCAAAATTGAGATACTCTCCTTTTTTACAAATTGTAAAATGGAGTCCTTGGCGTTTTGCTTTGCTATTTTTGATAATTTTGCTTTGTTTCCAATTTTAGGTTGTTTTATGGAGATTTGTTTGTTAAATTTTACTTGAAATAAATTTTCAACATCCTCTTTTCCGTCGAAGTTATCGGCAATATAAATCTTTTTATGAAGAAGCTTTGTCTCCTCCTTATAAAATTGAATCAGTGCTCTTTTATATACTTCATTTAAATCATAACCATTTTGACTTTTGAGTCTTTTTTGTATGGTAGATACCACTTTACCATCCCTTATAAACATAAAGACTATCGAGGCAATATTGCCTATTATTTCAGCGGCAACAAGATCAAAATTTTCTATTTTGGCTAAGTCTAAGTGGATTACATGTAGAGTATTTTTGATGGCTTTTTGCATGTCTCTAAGCTCGCTTGCTTCTTCAAAGTTTAAATTTTTTGCAGCTTGTTGCATCTTTATCTCAAGTTTTTTGATCAATATCTTTCTGTCTATCAAAGCACCGAGTGCTTCTTGTAAAATTTTACCATATTCATCTTGGGATATTTTTCCTTCACATGGAGCGTAGCACCTATCTAATTGAAAAAACAGACATGCTTTTTTTGAGTTAAGACACGATTTTTTCTGTACTAGTTTAAAACTTAAATAGATAGCTTTAAGTATCTCTTTAGCTCCACTAGAGAATGGACCAAAATATTTTAAATTTTTATTGTTTAAAACTTTTCTAGTAATTTCAAATCTTGGAAACTCTTTAGAGGTGTCTAAAACTATATATGGGTAGGTTTTATCATCTCTTAAAAGGATGTTGTATTTTGGTTTTAGCTCTTTTATTAGTGAATTTTCAAGAATTAGCGCATCATACTCACTAGGAGATATTATGTACTCTAAGTCTTCAATCTCACTAACCATTTTATAAATTCTTGGACCAAGTTTATCTGAAGGAGAGATTTTTGGTGTAAATTTAAAGTAGCTATTTACCCTGTTTTTTAAATTTTTAGCTTTTCCAATGTAGAGTAAATTTTTATTTTTATCAAAAAATTTATATACTCCTGAATCATTAGGAAGATTTTTTAGTTTATTTTTTAGCATTATTTTTTATCTCTTCCCTTATTTGTTCAAAAAGTTCTCTTAACCTTTCATCCTTTGCACTATTTTTAAACTCTCCTGATGCTCGCTCTTTATAAAATATTACTGAATTTTTAAAAAAACTTTCATTTTTTTTATTTCTATTTGTTACAAATGCTTTTATATTTTTTAGATTTATACATTTACATTTTGGATGAAAAGTTTCTAGTTGATTTAATAGAGACTTTATTAAATTGTGCTTATAATTAAACTCCATCTTTGCACTAGGGTGGGTTAAGACAAAAAATAGTGTATCGTTTTTTGTATATAAAAACTTTATATAATTAGATAAAGAGTTTGGAAGCAGAGATTTTAGTAAAAAAAAACACTCCTCTTTTTCCAAGGTTTTTAATAAAGGATGTTTTTTTAGATGAGAAATTATAGTTTTAGAATCTTTCATGTCTTAATTATAGCATTGATTTGCTTTAATTTTGCAGGGTGTGGGTACAAAGGAGCTCCAAAGTATGTGGAAGAGAAAAAAAGTGTAGAAAAATGAAGCCATACTATGATGTCCTTATAATAGGTTCTGGGGTTGCTGGATTAAATACTGCAAATAACTTAAAAGATGATTTAAATGTATTGGTTTTAAGTAAGGATTATGCATGGGAGTGTAACACTTTTTATGCTCAAGGAGGGGTTGCAGTAGCGGTTAATAAAGATGATGTGGCGTTGCATGTAAAAGATACACTTGAGGCTGGAGCTGGCTTATGTACTAAAGAGGCTGTAGAAGTTTTATGCAAAGAGGGTATATATTCAGTTGAAAAATTAATTGAGCAGGGTTTTTGGTTTGACAGGGATAAAAATGGGGAATTGGCTTATACCAAAGAAGCAGCTCACTCGAGAAATAGAGTACTGCACGCTGGGGGCGATGCAACCGGTAGAGAGTTGCACTATTTCCTGATGAAATCACTAAAGTTTCCCATACTTTACAATACCCAAGTCATAGATCTTCTTATAGAAGATGGAGTATGTTATGGAGTTTGTGTTAGACATGACAAAAAGATATTTAATATCTATGCAAAGTCAGTTGTTATTGCTAGTGGAGGGGTGGGTTCACTTTATGAGTATCATACAAACTCAAGAACTATAAGTGCTGATATGCATGGAGTTTGTCTTAAGCATGGTATAGAGCTTAGAGATATGGAAATGATGCAGTTTCATCCAACAGTTTTTGTAAAGTGTTCTTGGGCAAGAAAGCAGCTTTTGAGTGAAGCATTAAGAGGTGAGGGTGCAAAGGTTGTAGACTCTCATGGCAGGAGATTTTTGTTAGATTATGATAGTAGAGCTGAGCTTAGTCCTAGAAATATAGTCTCTGAAGCAATTTTTTCATATCAGCAATCTACAAATGAGGAGATTTTTTTAGATCTTAGCTGTTTTTCTAAAAGTTATTTTAAGAAAAGATTTCCAAGCATCTACTTCAATATGAAAAATCTAGGATATGATCTGCCTATGCAAAAAATTCCAATATCTCCAGCATTTCATTATGCTATGGGAGGAATTAAAACTGATCTAGATGGAAAAATTCAAAGTGTTAGAGATCTCTATGCTGTTGGAGAAGTGGCTTCTAGTGGAGTTCATGGAGCAAATAGATTGGCTAGTAACTCCCTTTTAGAAGGGTTGGTTTTTTCTATAAGAGTAGCTAAATCTATAGAAAAAGATTTAAATTTGGATAAGAAAAAGATAAAGTTTCCACTTTTTGAAAAAAAGCTGGTTAAAAAAGGAGATAAAAAGTTAAAAAATGAATTGAGGAAGTTGATGTGGAAAAATGCTGGCATAATCAGAACCCAAAAAGGTCTTATTAGGGCGAGGCAGAGGGTAAATGATATGTTGTCTATGGATAGAGGAGAGCTTATAAAGCTTAGGCTTTTGTGTTCTAAAGAGATAATTGAGAGTGGATTAAAAAGAAAGAGCTCACTAGGGGCTCACTATATCAAAGGAGAAAATTAGATGGTAAAGTTGTTTTTGTTATTTAGTTTGGTTATTAGTGGTGCTTTTGCATCTGAAGGAGGGGCAAATTTGGCTCATACTTGGGTTGGTTACCTTGCTATGGTGGTTTTTGTATTTGGTTACTACTTTATAGCTTCTGAAGAGAAGTGGGAGATAAACAAATCAAAGCCAGCTTTGTTTGCTGGAACATTTATGTTTATGTTAATAGGGATATATTACTCAGTAAATGGTTTAAATCCAGACCCCCTTCACCATGAGATGCAAGTCCTTATAGAAGAAATTGCTGAAATTTTCTTCTTTTTGTTTGTGGCAATGACTTACATAGAGACTCTTATAGATAGAGGTGTGTTTGATGCTTTAAGATACAATCTAACCTCAAAAGGTTACTCATATAAAAAACTTTTTTGGCTTACTGGACTCATAGCATTTTGGTTAAGTCCGGTTGCAGACAACTTGACTACTGCATTAATCCTCTCAACAGTTTTATTTACTATAGACAAAGAGAATAAAATTTTTCTAATAACCGGAGCTATAAACATTGTAGTTGCAGCAAATGCTGGAGGTGCTTGGAGTCCTTTTGGAGATATAACAACTCTTATGGCTTGGACAGCAGGAAAGGGTGAGTTTGTAGATTTTCTATATATCTTTCCACCAGCATTTTTTGGATGGCTTCTAACAGCTTACCTTCTTAGTATGTATGTTCCAAAGGGAGAGCCACACTTTGATGTAAACACAACTCCAAAAGAGGAGATAAAAGAGGGTGGAAAGGTAGTTATATTTTTAGGAGTTTTTACAATTTTTATAGCTGTTGTTGGGCATATTTTATTTCACTTCCCAGCTATGTGGGGTATGATGTTTGGTCTTGCGCTTCTTAAGATGTACTCATACTATCATAAAGTAAGAAATAAAGAGGAGTTCAATATATATGGATTTATGAAAAAGGTAGAAAATGACACTCTTTTGTTTTTCTTTGGAATTTTGAGTGCAGTTGGGGCTCTTTATTATTTGGGATGGTTAACCTACATTACAAAACTATATGATATAATTGGACCAACAGCATCAAATATTGGGGTTGGATTTATTAGTGCTATTATAGATAATGTTCCGGTTATGGCAGCAATTTTAAAAGCAAATCCGGGTATGGGAATTGATCAGTGGTTATTGGTTACTCTAACTGCGGGGATTGGTGGAAGCTTAATTAGCTTTGGAAGTGCCGCGGGAGTTGGAGTTATGGGAAGATTAAGAGGAATTTATACTTTTGCTTCTCATCTAAAATATGCTTGGACAATTTTAGCAGGATATGCACTGTCTATGGTTATTTGGTATATTCAATTTGAGATATTTGGTCTTTATTAAAGGAGAGTTATGCACAAAGAAGTTCCTATTTTAGTGTTGGACTTTGGTTCACAATACACTCAGCTTATAGCTAGAAAGTTAAGAGAGAGTGGTGTTTATTGCGAGATAGTTCCATATAGTGAAAAGATAGAAGATATAAAAAAAAGAGAGCCTAAAGGGATAATTTTAAGTGGTGGACCAGCCTCGGTTTATGCCAAAGATGCGTACCATCCAGATAGCAAAATTTTTGATTTGGGTTTGCCAATTTTAGGGATTTGTTATGGAATGCAACTAATAAGCCAACACTTTGGTGGAAGTGTAGTAGCGGCTGATCACCATGAGTATGGTAAAGCAGAGCTAATGTTTGAAGATGATCATAAAATTTTCAAAGATACCAAAAGCGGACAAATTGTTTGGATGAGTCATGGAGATAGGGTTGAAAAACTACCTGAAGGATTTATAAAGATTGCTTATTCAGCCAACTCCCCATACGCTGCAATCGCAGATGAAAAAAGAGAAATCTATGCTTTTCAATTTCATCCTGAGGTTTACCACTCCGAGGAAGGTACAAAGCTTTTAAAAAATTTCGCAAAGTATATTTGTGGATGTGAAAGCACTTGGAATATGGGCTCATTCGCTAAAGAGAAGATAGAGGAGATTAGAGCTCAAGTTGGCGATAAAAAGGTTTTGTGTGCAGTCAGCGGAGGAGTAGATAGCTCAGTAGTTGCTGCACTTTTACATGAGGCTATTGGTGATCAATTAATCTCGGTATTTGTCGATAATGGACTACTAAGAGCCAATGAGAGAGAACAAGTCGAGGCTATGTTTAAAGCTAAACTAGGAATAAATCTTATAACAGTTGATGCTAGTGAGGAGTTTTTGACTAAGTTAAAGGGTGTTAGTGATCCTGAGAGAAAGAGAAAGATTATTGGCGAGACATTTATAGAGGTTTTTGATAAAGAGGCTAAAAAGCATAATGGCATAGAGTTTTTAGCTCAAGGAACTCTATATACCGATGTTATTGAATCAGTCTCAGTTAAAGGTCCTTCAAAAACTATAAAATCACATCACAATGTTGGAGGTTTGCCAGATTGGATGAAGTTTGAGTTAGTAGAGCCTCTAAAAGAGATTTTTAAAGATGAGGTAAGAAAGCTAGGCTTAGAGCTTGGACTTCCAAAAGATATGATTTCAAGGCATCCATTTCCAGGACCAGGGCTTGCAATTAGGATTATGGGTGAAGTTACAAAAGAGGATTTAGTGATCCTAAGAAAAGCAGATACAATTATGCTCGAAGAGCTAAAAGCAACGGGTTATTATGATAAAACTTGGCAAGCATTTACAGTTCTTTTGAATGTAAAAAGCGTTGGAGTCATGGGGGATAATAGAACCTATGACAATACAGCTTGCATAAGAATAGTAGAAGCAACCGATGGCATGACAGCTACATTTGCTCACATCCCACACGATATACTAGAAAATATGAGCAGACGAATCATAAATGAAGTAGATGGCATAAATAGAGTAGTTTACGACATTAGCTCAAAACCACCTGCAACTATAGAGTGGGAATAAAATGAGTATCTACCTCCTTAGCAACTCAAAGCATAAGGGGGTAGTTAATCTTCCTCAGATTGAGATAAATTTCAAAAAAGTAGATATTGATTATAAAGATTATGATGCTCTTATTTTTAGCTCTAAAAATGGCGTAAGAGCGGTTGATGCAAGTATAGACAAGTGGAGAGATATACCAGCTTATAGCATAGGAAGCGCTACTTCAAAAGAGATTACAAGGGTTGGTGGAAATTTAGTCTATGAAGCTAAAAGCTCTTATGGGGATGATTTTGCAAAAGAGATAATTCTTCATCTACAAGACAAAAGAGTTCTATTTTTAAGAGCTAAAAAGATTGTCTCAAACATTGAATCCATTTTAAAAGAGGGTGGAGTAAAATTAGATAGCATTGTAGTTTATGAAACAAAGTGTGCTAAAAAAATAGATATAGAGTTTGAAGAGGACTCAATCTTTATCTTCACATCTCCTTCTACTGTAGAGTGTTTTTTTAAAAACTATGAGTGGAAGAGTAGTTTTAGAGCAGTTTGCATAGGAGAGGTAACAAATAGAGCTCTTCCTAAAGAGGTAACCTCTTATGTATCAACTTCACAAAACATTCAAGCTCTAATAGAATTTGCCCACAATCTCAAAACTTTTTAGCATACTTCAAGCAAAATTTACCTATAATACATTATAGCCTGAGTGGAGCGATAACCGTATTTATGAGGGTCCAACAGATAGTATTTAGTGGAACGGGTGCTCTTTTTGTGTGTCTGTGGTCTCGTTTGAACTTTGTCAAAAGGTGAGAGATTGCAGCCTAAGAAAAGGGCTAGTTCTACATCGTTGGCTAATTAGGGCCACAAAGAAAACGGGACGCCCACTTGGGTTTTTACTTATAGAGGTAATTTGATGGATATATTGATAGTAGGTAGTGGAGGAAGAGAGTACTCAATAGGGCTAGCTTTGGCCAAAGATGAGAGTGTGGGTAGGTTATATTTTGCTCCTGGTAACGGAGCTACACTTAACTTGGGAACAAATTTAGAAATAAGCGATTTTGAAGAGTTAGCTAGCTATGTTAAAGAAAATGGCATAGACTTAACCATAGTCGGTCCAGAGGCTCCTTTAGTAAATGGTATAGTAGATGTTTTTAAATCTCATAACTTAACAATTTTTGGCTCATCTAAGAGTGCTTCACAGCTTGAGGGCTCAAAGATTTTTATGAAAAACTTTCTAAAAAGAAATAAAATCCCGACTGCAAGATATATAGAAACTAGTGATTTTGAAAAAGCAAAAGAATTTATAGGAAGTCTTACTCCGCCAGTCGTAGTAAAAGCTGATGGCTTGTGTGCAGGAAAGGGTGTAATAATTGCCAAAAGCCATAAAGAGGCAATTGAGGCAACAGAGGCAATGTTAAGTGGTGAGAGTTTTGGAGATGCAGGAACTGCTGTTGTTATTGAAGAGTTTTTAGATGGATATGAGCTTTCAGTTTTTGCAATTTGTGATGGAGAGAACTATAAGGTTTTACCAGCAGCTCAGGACCATAAAAGATTATTAGATGGTGATGAGGGTCCAAATACTGGTGGAATGGGAGCGTATGCACCAACTCCACTTATAGATGAAGAGCTTTATAAGAAGATAGAAGAGAGAGTCATAAAACCAACCTTGAGTGGTATGAAAAGCGAGGGAAGCCCTTTTGAGGGTGTATTGTTTATAGGTCTTATGATAGTGGAGGGTGAGCCAATAGTTTTGGAGTTTAATGTAAGATTTGGAGACCCAGAGTGTGAGATACTTATGCCTCTTATTAAAAGCCCAGTGAGTGAGCTTTTTTATAAAGCTGCTACAAAAGATTTAGATAGTTTAAATATAGAAATTAGTGATAAGTATGCAGTTGGTGTTGTAATGGCTAGTGAAAACTACCCTTTTGGCAGCTCTAAGCCCGCTGAGATTTTGGTAGATAGTAGTGATGATGAAGATATAGAAAAAAATACACACATCTCATATGCAGGAGTAAGCAGGATTGATGACAAGCTGTTTGCTACTGGTGGAAGAGTTTTAGTTTGTGTTGGTTTGGGAAATAGTATAAAAGAGGCAAGAGATAGAGCGTATGCAAAGTGTGGGGATGTTCATTTTGTCGGTAAAAAGTTTAGAAGCGATATTGCATATCAAGCTTTATCTAAAGAGGATGTTTAGGTGAGTGAAGAAGAGATAATTGAAAAATTTGAGAGAGAAAATATAACACTAGCCTCAATTGGGAAGAGGGCTATTGCGTATAGTATTGATGAAATATTGGTTTCAGTACTTTTTATGGTTTTGTATACTAGCTCCTATCCTCCAACAAATGATGTAGAACAAACAATCAATATGATAAGTAATTTAATAATATATGTTATTTTACTCAAGATTATATATCAAGCTTTTTTTGTTTGGATGTATGGTGCAACATTGGGAAAAATTTTTATGAAAATTAGAGTTGTCTCTCTTTATGATATTGAAAAACCAAGCCTCTTACACTCAATTTTAAGAGCAACTGTAAGAATTTTGAGCGAAAATATCTTTTATTTGGGCTTTTTGTGGGCATTTTTAAATCCAAAAAAAGAGACTTGGCACGATAAAGTAGCTGGAACATTGGTAATTAATGCTTATTAGAGTTCTGTTTATAATTTTTATTTTAAAAAGTTTTCTATTTTCCTATTCTACAACTGATAAAAATGTAGAAATTTTAGCTAAAGTCGTTGATAAAAATTCTACTTTGATACATGCTAAAGGCGATGTTGTTTTATATAGTGATAGATATATCATAACGGCTGATGAAGCTTTTTATGACTACAATAGTAGTGATTTGGAATTATTTGGCAATATAACCATAATGGAGGGGGTTCAGTTTTCTTCAAGAAGTGGGTATGCAAAATTAAACCTTAAGAATGAAATTGGAAAATTGACTCCTATGTTTGCTTATGCACAAAAGGGGCAAGTTTGGTTAAAATGTGATAGTGCTTTTTTTAATCCCAAAGCTTATATAACTAAAAAAACAGTTGTTTCAAGTTGTAATGTGCAAAATCCAGATTGGAAAATAACTTTTTCAAGTGGTAAGTTTGATAAGAAAAATAAATTTTTAACGACATATAATTCACTTTTTTATCTAAAAAAGATTCCAATTTTTTATCTTCCCTATTTTTCCTTCTCTACAGATAAAACCAGAAGAACAGGACTGCTAACACCTGAGTTTTCCTATAGTAATGATGAGGGACTTTACTATGTACAGCCAATCTTTATTGCTCCAAAGGAGAGTTGGGATTTTGAAATAAAACCTCAAGTTAGGACAAAAAGAGGATCTGGTGTAAACAATACTTTAAGATATGTAGATTCACCTGATTCATATGGTGAAGTAACTTTTGGATACTTTAAAGAGAGAAAAGATTATTTTGAAAAAAACAATTTAAAAAATAGACAACATTGGGGATATTCCATAAAATACGATCGAGGAGAGTTAATCTCTCATTTACTTAACAAATACTCTGAAGATGGTTTCTGGTTGGATTTTAACTATCTAAATGATATAGACTATTTAAATACAAGAGATAGCAGTAAAAGAGTTTATGACAAGCTAGTACAGTCAACTCTGAATTACTATTTAAAACAGGATTTAGATTACATCGGGTTTTATGCAAAATTTTATATAGATACATCTAAAGTAAACAATGAAGACACAGTTCAAGAGCTTCCAACAATTCAGTATCATAGATTTACAAATAGAATAATTCATGATAAGTTATTTTACTCTGCAGATTATAAAATGACTAATCTTACTAGCAAAAAAGGGTTTAATGCTGTTTATCATCAACTAAATATACCAATATCTTTGCATTTTACTCTCTTAAATGAATATATTAAATTTAAATTGAGTGAAAATTTTTATATATCTGAGGTTAATTATACTGACAAAAAAGTATATGAGACTGGAAATGGGAATATATTGCAGAATTATCATTCCGTACAAATCTATACGGAGTTGGTAAAAAGGTATGCAAATTTTTTACATACACTCTATTTTGGAATTGACTATACTCACCCTGGCTATAGTAAAAAGAGTGATGGTTTTAAATATATAGAGCAAAGTGAAGATTTAGATGAGTTAAAATCGATTTCAAACAACATTAAAGAGAATCTTTCTTTGAGTTTAGTGGAGTTTTTTTATAACAAAAATGGTAAAAAACTTATATCACACTCATTGAGACAATCAATCATACTTGGAAATTTAGATAGTGATGAATACAGATACAGGGATTTAGAAAACAATATAAAAATTTATTTAAATAATGTTACAATCAAAAATACACTACTATTGTCATATGAGTATGCTAGAATTTCAAAATTTCAAACATCTGTTGATTGGAAAATTGATGATTATAAGTTTGATTTCATACATACATACCAAATTAAAAGAGAAGATAATATTGATTTAAGAGATAACTATTTGACCTTTAATGCTAAGACTAGCTATGTAAAGAATTATAATTTTTTTACTTCGCTAAATTATGATATGGAAGATAACTACTTTAAGTCCTGGTCTATTGGATGGACAATGAAGAAAAAGTGTTGGGATTATAAATTGACATATAAAGAGGATAGAACACCAAAACTAACAAGTGCAGGAAGTGACTCAACAAATATAAGAAGTGTATATTTAACATTTAATCTTTATCCTATTGGTGGGGTTAGTTATGATTTTACTAAAGAGACAAAGGCAGTTGAGTAATGCCTGAATTTAGAGATAAAAAGTTTGAAAATAGAGCTGATGCAACAATAAAGCTTTTAGATATATTACCAAAAGAGAGATTAATTAAAGAAAAATGGCTTTTAATATCTCTTACAACTCAGAGTATACCAATAGTTAATATGGTAGCAGATAAATTAAATTTAGATTATGATCTACTTTTTTGTGAGCCAATTAATGCACCAAATAATAAAGAGTGCAAGATAGGTATGGTTAGTGAAACGGAGGAGATTGTTTTAAATGATGCATTGGTTGATTCTTTTGGAATAAATTTAGACTTTATCTACTCTGAGGCTCATAGAAAATATGAGGAGAAAATTTTACCAAAAGTTTATAAGTTTAGAAAAGGAGATTTAATAGGTTCATTAAAAGATAAAAGAGTTTTGCTTATGGATGAGGGATGTGAAACTGGAATGACTGTAATGACAGCAATTAAGACAGTGATTAGTGAAAAAGCAAAGTCTGTTGCATATGCTGCTCCAGTTTTATCCAATGATGTTGCAAATGCTTTGGAAGTTGTAACAGATGAGATATTTTGTGTACATAAAATTACAAATTTTGTTGATGTAGGGTTTTATTATAAATCTATAGAAGAGTTGAATGCCCAGAGTATTTTAGAGATAATTAGTAATTCAAAAAATTACTTGCCGTTTAGAAAAAGAGGAGAAAACAGTGGAAAAGATAGTTAATATTAATAATCAAGAGGAAGTTTACAGTATAGGAAAAGTTGCAAGGCAAGCAAATGGCTCAGTGATGCTAAAAATTAAAAATACAGTTATTTTGGCTGCAATCACTAGAGATGATTCACAAGTAGAGGAAAATTTTGTACCATTAACAGTTCAATATGTTGAAAAGAGTTATGCGGCTGGAAAAATTCCAGGTGGATTTATCAAAAGAGAGACAAAGCCGGGAGATTTTGAAACTTTAACTTCTAGAATTATAGATAGAAGTTTAAGGCCACTATTTCCAAAAGGTTATGCGTATCCAACACAGATTACACTTTTTGTTTTGAGTTGTGATCCTGAAGTTGATTTGCAAGTCGCAGCACTAAATGCTGCTAGTGCCGCACTATATTTAAGTGATATTCCAGTAAATAAAAATGTTTCTGGAGTGAGAGTAGGGTACATTGATGGTGAGTATGTTATAAATCCTACGAATAGTGAATTAAAAAATAGCTCATTGGATCTGTATGTTGCGGGTACAAAAGAGGAGCTTTTGATGATTGAGATGCGCTCAATCTCAACACAAACTACCATTCCAATAGCCTCAATCGATCCTATGTTAGATCCATCGATTGGAAGAGACCTTATAAGCGAACAAGAGACTAATGAGTTTGACGAAGATGCTATACTTGATGCAATTGAGTTTGCACAAAAGGCTGTTACTAGTGCGACACTTGCATATGAAGAGGCTTTTAAATCTCTTAAAAAAGATGATGCAAAACTAGAATATAAAGAGGATTTGAAAAATGATTCTATTTTTACATATGTTGATGAATTTTATAAAGATGATGTTAAGTATGCTATTAATAAGATGGCAAAAAGTGAAAGGGCTAGTGAGTTAAATGATATTATAAAAAAGATTTTAGAGGATGAGGTTGCAATAAAAGAGGAGTGGAGTGAAGAGCTTGTAAGTTCAGTTGTAAATGAGTATAAAAAGAAAATTGTTAGAGAGCAGATTATAAATGATGGATTAAGAGCTGATGGGAGAGGATTAAAAGATATAAGACCAATAACAATTGAGACAAATATTCTTCCTGCAACTCATGGAAGCTGTCTCTTTACTAGAGGAGAAACTCAAGCGTTAGCTATTGTTACTCTAGGTGGGGATAAAGATGGTCAGATGTATGATCTGCTTACTGAAAAGTCTGGAGTAACTGAAACTTTTATGGTAAATTATAATTTTCCTGGATTTTCAGTAGGTGAAGCAAGTCCATTAAGACCACCAGGAAGAAGAGAGTTGGGTCATGGAAATTTGGCTAAAAGAGCATTAGAGCCTCTTTTAGAAAAAGATAGACTACAAACCATAAGATTGGTTTCAGAAATTTTAGAATCTAATGGTTCTTCTTCACAAGCCACCATATGTGCTGGCTCACTTGCACTGAGGGCTGCTGGAGTTAAAACAAAAAAACTTGTTGCTGGCATTGCTATGGGGCTTATTTTTGAAGGTGATAAGCATGCAGTTTTGAGTGATATTATGGGCTTGGAAGATCATGATGGGGATATGGATTTTAAAGTGGCAGGAACAAGAGATGGAATTACTGCGCTTCAGATGGATATAAAATTAGGAGGAGTTTCAAGAGAGATTTTAAGAGAGGCACTCTACCAAGCAAAAGAGGGAAGAGAGCATATACTAAACATTATGGAAGAGGCAGATAAAAAGATAGTTGTTAATAACTCCGTTTTGCCAAAATTAGAATTATTTAGTGTTGATCCTTCAAAAATTGTGGATATTATAGGTCAAGCAGGAAAAACTATTCGAGAGATTATAGAGAAGTTTGAGGTCTCTATTGATTTAGAGAGAGACAAGGGTGAAGTTAAAATTGCGGGTGATGATAAGACAAAGGTAGAGGCTGCCAAAGAGCATATAATGGAGATTGTTAGTAAGCCATCTTTTGGAGGAAGAGGAGGAAGAGAGCAAAGAGGCTCAAAACCAAGAAGAGATGATAAGCCAATTCCAAATTTTGCTGAAGGTGAAATAGTAGATGGAGAGGTTGTAAGAATTGTCGATTTTGGTGCTTTTGTTCAACTAAAAGGCGGTATAGATGGGCTTTTACATGTGAGTAAAATTGCAGATCATAGAGTTGAAAATGTAAATGATTATTTAGAGGTAGGTCAAAAAATAAGAGTTAAGATTTTAAAGCAAAATGGTAGAAAAATTGAGTTAGAGCTTGTTAGAGATTAATCGTAATTTAACAATTTTTTAGGTAGAATCCGCCAACAAAGTGATAAGTAGGGATACGCAAGCCGAACAGACTTTGTAAATTTTTTTAAGGAGAACTTTATGAAAAAAGTTATTTTATTTGTTATAGCTTTTGCTTCAGTTGCATTTGCAGGTGAGGGTGAGATGCTTAAGTCTTATTCAGTTTTAGCAGCTTCTGTTGGTCTAGGACTCGCTGCTCTTGGTGGAGCTATTGGTATGGGTAATACTGCAGCTGCTACAATCGCTGGTACAGCTAGAAACCCTGGTCTTGGTGGAAAGCTAATGACTACAATGTTTATTGCTCTAGCGATGATCGAAGCGCAAGTTATCTATGCACTTGTTGTTTCTTTGATTGCACTTTATGCAAACCCATTTATGTAAAAATTAAGGGGTCATTTTTGACCTCTTAGCCTTCAAACTTCTAAATATGCGACGGTGGTGGAACTGGTAGACACGCTATCTTGAGGGGGTAGTGAGCCAAGCTCGTGCGGGTTCAAATCCCGCTCGTCGCACCACTATATAACTTTATAACTTTTTGTAACACTCTCGCTTAAAAGTTTCATTATTGTTTTAAAAAAGCAAAGTTTAATTTAAATTCTTATAACATCAAACAATAATTTAATACAAAAGGAATTCATTATGAAGATGAAAACACTAGGAAAAGTTGCATTAGCAGTAGCTGTGGCTTCGCTTTTAAGTTCAAATGCCTTTGCAAAAGAAAAGGTTTATAAATGGAAGTTGGCAATGACATGGCCAAAACAGTTAACTCCACTAGCTTCTCCACCGCAAAAACTAGCAAAAATTGTGAAAGAGATGTCAAATGGTAGATTGATTATACAGGTACATGGTAAAAACAAACATAAGGCTCCATTAGGAATTCTAGATATGGTCAAACTTGGGCAGTACCAAATGGGTCATTCTGGTAGCTACTATTGGAAGGGAAAAGATATAAATACGCTTTTCTTTACATCTATGCCTTTTGGAATGACAAAAGCAGAGCAGACTTCATGGTTTTACTATGGGGGTGGTATGGAGCTTATGCAAAAAGCTTATAAAAAACATAAAGTTTACTCGTATCCAGGTGGAAATACTGGAGTTCAGATGGGTGGATGGTTCAAAAAAGAGATTAAGAGTGTTGATGATTTAAAAGGTCTTAAGATGAGAATACCTGGTTTTGCTGGAGAAATTATGGCAAAGCTTGGTGTAAGTGTTACAAATATTCCAGCTGGTGAGCTCTATACTGCACTTGAGAGAGGTACGATTGATGCACTTGAGTGGGTTGGACCAGGTATGGATATAAAGATGGGATTTCACAAAATTGCACCTTATTACTACACGGGTTGGCATGAGCCTGCTAGTGAGATGCAGTATCTTGTAAATATAAAGGCATTTAAAAAGCTACCGAAAGATTTACAAGCGATTTTAGTAACAGCTATGAAGTATACTGCTTATGATATGTATAATGAAAATTTTGATGCAAGTGCAAATGCTTGGGTTAAAATGAAAAAAGAGTACCCAAACATAAAAGTAAAAGAGTTCCCACTTCCAGTTCTTAAGGAAATGAAAAAAGCTAACGATGAGTTAATAGCTAAGCTTGAAAGTAAAGGTGGTTTAACTAAAGAGATTATAGAGTCTCAAAGAAACTATATGAAAAAAGCTAGAGAGTGGACTAAGATTTCAGAGTATCTCTATCTTAAAAATATGATTGCATTGGAAAAATAATTTAACAAGGATAGCACACTTAAGTGTTATCCTTGAAACTCTACTCAGTAAACTACTTTAAGCCCTCAAATTATGCTAAAATACTGTTAAACTATGCAAGAAGTCTAAAGGTAAAAAATGAAAAATTTGGAATTAAAGAATGTAGTTAAGCTTGACGGGAGAGAGTTTTTGGTTTCTACAATTAGTATGCATATTAGACACTCTTGGTTTAGTGATGATTTAAAAAAAATTGTCTATGAGACGATGGTTTTTGAAATTATTGATGATGAAGTCCAGTATCACAAGGTTATATTTAATGAAAGGTACAATATGAGAGATGAGGCGATTGCAGAACATAGTGCAATCATAAAAAATCCTGAAATGTTTTTGAAACTTTAACCCGGATTAAACTTTTGGAAGCTCTATAATAAATATAGCACCAACTTTTGTATTTTTAGCAGTTATAGTACCATTAAAATGCTCTTGTATGATAGTTCTTGACATATAAAGTCCAATTCCTGTTCCACTCTCCTCTTTTGTAGTAAAGTAAGCATCAAAAATTTTATCTAAATACTCAGGTTTTATTCCACCTGCATTGTCTTCTATAGAGATACTGTTTTTATTTTTTTCTTTAGTTAATTTTATTTTTATGTATGGAGAATCTGGGTTTTTCTCTTCCAATGCTTCTCTTGCATTGTGCATTATATTTAGTATAACTTGGGCAAATTGATTTTTATAGCCCTTTATTTTAAAGTCATTTTTTACATCCACTTCTATATTGATACCTTGGTGTTTTATAGAGGCACCTATGATTTTGTGAGCATCAATAATTGCGTTTTTTGCACTAAATATAGAGATTTCATTATCTGATTTATAAAAATTTTTAAAATCATCTATAGTTTGACTCATATAATCCATCTGCTCTAGTGCATTTTCAATATATTTATCCAACAAATCATTACTCAATTTGCCATGTGATTTAAACATTTTTATATTTTGTAAAATAAGACTTACTCTTGTAATTGGATGTCTCCATTGGTGAGCTATATTGCCTATCATCTCTCCAAGTGCGGCTAGTTTAGATTGATTTTCTAGCATTTTATCCTTTTTCATATTTTTAGCAATTTCTATTTCAACTCTTTTTTCAAGATTGTTAGCCAGTTTTGTTATGTCGTTAGATTTTTCATAAAGTGATTGATATATTTTTTTTGCAGGAGATGATGCTAAGTATGCAAATGGAATGGCTATTAAAATTGCAAAAAGTATGGTTATGGTTACTCTTTTTTTAATTGTTTCTTTAGTTTGTTGAACTTTTTTTGAATTTTCAAAGTATATTAATCGGTAATTATTAGATTTGCTATATATCAGTGGTTGGATGAAATATTTTTTATCTTTGTTAAAGTATATTTTTTCTGTCTTTAATTCACTAGAGTCAATCCCCAACTCGCTACTTACATTTATATTTTTTAAAAAATATTTTGACCAATTTTTTGTACTATCTTTGTGTCTCAAAAAATTTCCATAAATATCACTTAAATATACATCAAAAAATGATGATTCTGTTAAAGTTTTTAAATAGGGCTCCATAAAGATATTTACAATAACAAAGCCTTTAAATTTTTCATCAATATGAATCTGTTTTGCAATTCTAATAACTGGTTTAATTGGGATTTCAATTTTTCCATATTCAACATTTAAATCAATTTTTGAGTACCAAATTTCATCTTTGGAAATTTTGCAGCACTCTTTATAGTAGTACCTATTGCTTTTGTTTTGTAGATTCTCTTTTTTAACAAGCTTTGGGTTTGAGCCAATTTTCTCTCTATCAAATCTTATTACTTCTAGACCATCTTTGTTTATGTATCTAAGTTGCATAAAGTTAGCATTACTATTCATAATAGTTTTAAAAAGTGAGTGAATATATCTGTAATCTTTTTTTTCATTTTTTATAAATTCAAGAAGTATTATATTGTTTGCAAGCGCGTTAATTGTATCTCTATTTTTTATAAAAAAGTTATTGAAAAACTTTTCTTTGTAGCTAGCCTCTTTTTTTGCTTCATTGTAGAAGTATTTTATAGACTCATTTGCTGAGTATTTTACATGTAGAATGTAAATTGCAATTAAAATTAGTGTTGCAAATAGTAAATAAGATAGTAAAAGAGTAATTTTAAATTTTTTATTCTGTTTTTTTAAATCACCAAGATCAATCATGCCACTCTTCTATCTTATAGCCTGTTCCTCTAATGTTATGTATAAAGTCATATGAAATTTTGGAGCGAATCTTTTTTATTTGGGTTCTTAAAGTATTGCTGTTTACAATTCTATCATCCCATACATAATCCATAAGTGTATTGCTATCAACAATATGATTTAAATTTTTTACTAAAAAATATATCAATTTCTTTTCATTTTCAGTAAAATCAACCACTTTCTCATTATCTATTAACTCCATTCTTTGTGGATCATAGATTTGATTTGGACCAAGTTTGATTTTTTTATAGTTTGACTCAAGAACAAGTCTATTCATACGAATTTCAAGCTCTTCAAAGTGAAAAGGTTTTCTAACATAATCGCTACAGCCAACTTCAAATCCAAGTTTGATTGTATCTACATCACTCATAGAGGTTAAAAATATGGCAGGAGTTTTTACTTCTAGCTCTCTTATTTCCTTAAGAGTTTCTATCCCATTTTTTATAGGCATATTTATATCTAAAAGAAATATATCACAACTATATATATTTGCATTTTCTAGCAATTCTTCACCATTTGTATAGATCTCCACAGTGTGATTTTTTATCTCAAAGTATAGTTTTATCTCATTTGCTATAAACTCATCATCCTCTAAAAGTATTATTTTCAATTAAATTATACCTTTCTCCTTCAAGTAATCACTCAGATCTTTCTTTTTATAAATTTCTTCATTTACATACTCTATGAAAGCCTTCATCTGTTTAGGAGAGGCATAACCTGGTAGTTGGATCAGCCTTTTCCAGTTTTTATTAAAAATTACTATAGTTGGAGTCACTCTTGATCCAAATTGCATTTTTAAAGAGAGCGAAGTTGTTTTAACAGGTGGATTTTTATCTCCAATTTCAACACTAACTTGTTCATCCACAGGCACATAGTATATGTTCATTTTATCTTTTATAGCATTTTTTAAAAAATCATCGTTAAGATCTTTTTTGAGAGCATCACAGTATGAGCAGTTTTTACTGCCCAAAATCAGCATTACATTTTTACCATTTGCTTTTAGTTTGTTTTCATAAGATATCACACCTGAAACTAAAAAACTATTTAAAAAAAGCAGTGTCATTAGCACCTTAAAAAAACTTTTCAAATCAAACTCCTTATTTAGAATTATACAAAGGGCACCCCTAAAACTATTTCTCAATCCTTATTATACCCTTTTGTATATAGTAATTTTTTAACTCCTTATAAACTTCACCATTTTTTCTATCAAGTCCTTTCCACTTTTTAGACTCAATAAAATCAAGAGTTACTTTAAATTGTTCAGGACTCATATAGCCTGGAACTACAAATATGCTCTTAGTCTGTTTGTCAGTAAAAATCAGAGTTGGAGTTGCTTCAACGCCATATATATCGATAAGTGTTTTTGTATCTACTGTTGTGAACTCTCCTTGATGCTCAAGTTTATGCATCTTGTTTTCATTTACAGATAGTACATATGTTGCAAAATCATTTTTAAGTCTATTTTTTAGAGTTTCATCTTTTTTAACATCACTATTTAATTTTTCACAATAAGGACAGTTTGAACTCTCGAAAATAATAATTGCAAATTGACCATTGGCACTAATTTTTGCATTATCTCTAGAGATCTCGTTGAGTGTTTCATTTGAAGCCATTTTTATAGAGGACTCTTTTTCAACCTCTTTTTTAGCATGAGTTTCTATCTTGCCTTTTTCATAAGTTTTTTCACTATTTGAAACTTTTTTTGTTTTTTCAATCTCTTTAACAACGGTTTTATCTTCACATCCTAAGATAAAAAGGGCTACTAAAAGTAGCCCCAAAACTTTTGTATAAGTTTTAATCATTATTTTGTTCCTTTGACTGCATCAACTGCAAGTGTTCCAACTTTGTTGATGTGATCTTTGTCATTTAAGATTGCAGGGTTTGTATTTAGCTTTTTCCAAAGCTCTTCATTTGTCATTAATTGGTGACATCCCATACAAACTCCAGTTCTCTCCATGCCGTCTCTCATCTCTTTTGGAAGAGGTCCAGATTGTGGCCAGTGTGTTCCAACTGATTGTAACTGTTTTCCACTCTCTCTATCTACAACAGTTGACCAGTCATAATTCATACCTGGAATTGCCTTCATCTGTACAGTTGTATGAGAAGAGGCAAGCTCTTTTTTATTTGGATCTTTTGGGTTTAAATTTTCCAAATCAAGATAGAAATCCTCTCCTTGACCTTTCATAAACTGTCCATCTTGAATTCCATATCCTAGTGCTTTAGGATTTGAATGACAGCTTTCACAACTTCTAGCCTTTCTTCCTGTAGTATGAGGTTGAACTGGTGACATATCTGTACCAGCAACAAGTGTACCATTTGGTCCATCTGGTACTCTAGCTTGTTTATTTAAGATAACCGTCTTACCATTTGGATCAATGACTGTAAATGTTACTTGACATCCTGGGATTATAGGTGTAACAAGCCCTTCACCATTAATTCCTAAGATTGGATCTTCCCATCTTAAGTAACTTCTAGTTTCACTAGCTTTTCCAATCTGTTTAACACCTTTTGTTCCTAAAACTGACTCTAGTGTCTCACCACCTTTTGTATGGGTACTACCACTAGCAATCCAATCAATTTTAGTTTTACCCTTAGTGTAATCAACTTTTACATGACATCCATAGCACTGTGGTGCCCAATCACTGTGACAAGAGTAGCACTCTAAATTGTCCATATGCTTCTTAATCGCATCCATAGCAACCTTGGCATCTTTCGTTTTCCAACTGTTGTTTAGATGCTTCTCTTTTAGAAGAGGAGCAATTAAATCTTTTCCACTAGCTAAGTGTACAATTACCTCATTTGAGTCTTTTTTCTTAACAACATTTCCTAAAGGATTTCCTCTAGTAGATAGCAAATAACCGCCCTGTTTGTCATATACTGTACCAAATGTCATATAATCTGGTAGAGTTGTTGCTAAACCTCTAGGACCTTTTGGAGTCTCTATTCCAAATTTTTCACCATAACCAATTGGAAGCTCCCAAGGGAACTCTGTGTTAGTTCCGTGACAGTCACTACACTCTACTTCAACTTGGGCTAAAGTAGTACCAGCAATCGTACCATCACCATGCATTGATATAGATGTATGACAATCTTGACATGTCATGCCTGCTTCGAAGTGTAGATCTGATTTAATATGCTTATATCTTTTTCCGTGAGTTTTAGATTGACTCTTTCCGCCAACATTTAGTGGCGAACCATAAGGTTGCTCCATCATACCAACATAACTTACACCGATTCTTTTACCTCTGTTGTGACAAGAGTTACAAGTCTCGGGATGGATTCCGCTAAATTCAACTCCTGTAGTTGGAACTTTTACTTTAGCCTCTCTAGTTGCTTGCATCATGTGAACTAGTAAGTGACCATGTTCAGTTTTATCGATTGTTGGATCATTACCTTCATAGATTCCCTCATTTCCATAAGGTATATGGCAAGAACTACATCCCATACCTCTCCAATCACCTCTTCCTTTCCTTCCTCTAACACCAACATGGCATCTTTGGCAGTCACTCCTAGTGTAAGTAATAGAAGCAGAATAGCCAATTTCAGCTTCACTTTTACCTATAAGTTCCTCTGGACTTTGTGGAGGAAGTGGGAGTTGTTTAAGCTCTGTTGGAAATTGATCAGGATACTTATCCATCATATTGAGCATATATTTTTTATAAGTATCTGTACCCCATGCCGGCTCTCTTCCATCTTCATCTTTTACAGCATAGTTACCAAATTTAACCTTTTTAGTTGGTTCACTACCCCAAGAGTGAAGATTTCCTTGAATTTTTCCAGCTTCAGTTTGCATCAAAGCTTTTTTCATATTTGATACAGTTGTTCCATGACACATACCACAGGTCTTATCTGCTATCCAAATAGAACCAGGATCCCTTACAAATGCCTCTAGCCCACCAGGATGATTTGGTGCACCTTTGTGCGCCTCTTCTTTTGTAGTAGCATTAACATTACCACCATGACAAACAGTACAACCATTAGGATCATTTACTCCCGCACCTAAAGTTTTTATCTGTTTCATCATACCAGAGTCCTGATGTCTTATATCTTCGATTCCGTTATGGCAAGACATACACCCCTTATCGGCAGCCGCATATATGCTTGTTGCAAAAATCAAAGATATTAACACCTTTACTATGCTTTGCATAATATCTCCTTTTTGTAGATTAGTCATCTCTGACCATTTGAAATTTTAACCAATCAAAGTGCCTTAAAAGTGCCAATTGATTAAAATCAATGGATAGCGATGCAAATTAATTTAAAATTAAATATGGGCACCTCTAAAAACCCTAGCACATCTCAGCACTGCATAGGAGTTTACAATCAAGGCACTCTTTTGAAGCCCTAGCCAAAGCTAAGGCGAAAAAGAGTAACGAAGAGTGTAAGCTCCTATGCAGTGCCCTAAGGGAGGGATA
>Ga0256840_1000628_pt1 | contig 35461 bp, 34 predicted proteins | sample 355202metaG_FD_185969 | JGI IMG/M metagenome (GOLD analysis project Ga0256840, IMG submission 185969) | Hydrothermal vent microbial communities from Mid Atlantic Ridge, Atlantic Ocean - 355-202 | ecosystem: Environmental > Aquatic > Marine > Hydrothermal vents | place: Atlantic Ocean: Mid...
CGGATGTAAAGCTCTCTGAGATGCGCATAAAAGACATAAGGGAATCCTTAAGAGGTATTAATCAATCACTAAAATATACAATACCGCACGCTGTTCTGTCGAGGGCACATTCAGCCATCCGGCCATAAAAAAAGCCCCTCCCGTTGCCGGAAGAGGCCTGTTTTGCGCGGAAAGCGGCTTAGATAGCGCCGTCGATCCAGCTTTTCAGCGCCGCTTTCGGGGCCGCGCCGGTTTTGTTGGCCACAACTTCGCCGCCTTTAAACAGAAACAGGGCCGGAATGCCGCGAATGCCCATTTGCGCCGGAATGTTGGAATTTTCGTCCACATTCAGCTTGGCGATTTTTACCGTGTCGCCATATTCCTCGGACAGCTCCTCCAGAGCCGGCCCGATCATTTTGCAGGGGCCACACCATTCGGCCCAAAAATCAACCACTACGGGCACGTCGGAATCAAGCACATCGGCCTGAAAGCTGCTGTCGGTTACTTTAAATGTTGCCACAGTGAGGCTCCTCATATTCAAATTTCGTTATGGCTAATCTAGGTAGCTCGTGTGCCGCCGTCAAGCACTTGCCGCGCGTTTAAGGGCCGCATCACACAGCTGTGCAGGCAGGGGCATCAGGGTTTGGGTTGCGGTCCAGAGAATAGCGGTTTTGATTTCGCGGTCAGGGTAAACCTGCGCCAGTGCGGCGCGATATGCTGCCATTTGCCGCAAAAACGCTTCCGGTGTGGCCTCGGGGGCGGCGGGCACCTGTGGGTTGGACTTGAAATCCACCGCCAAAACCACCTCGCCAATAATCAGCGCGTCTATCTGCCCCGAGATTGGGCCGAGATCGGGCAAAATGGCCGAAACCGCCACTTCGCGCAGGGTTTCGGGGGCGAAAACCATGGTGAGGGCGGGGGCGGCCAACACTGCCAGCGCTTCGTCCACCACGCCCGCCAAGGGCGCGGGCAGCAGGGCGGTGGCTTTGGCGGGGCGCTGGGCGGCAGGGGTGGCGGCCAAATGCTCCAGCAGCAGGTGAATTTGCGTGCCACGCAGCAGGGCGTCGGCCTCCGGCACGGTTCCTGCCACCGTATGCGCGCCGCCCAGATCAGAGGGGGACCGAGGGCGCGGCGGCTTGCTGACCACGGGCGCAGAGGCCGCAAGCCAGCTTGGCACCTCCACCTGCGTTTTGGCCTGCGTTTCGGGGGGTCCTTCCGGCAAGTCCCAGTTGTTTTCCAGCACCAGCCGCCCGCTTGGTTCGGGGGCGGCCCCGAGGGCGTGCAGGGCGTTTTCCACGGGGTCATACCAGTTTTCCGGCCCCGCGCGCCGCTGGCCGGAGCCGGCCACAATCAGCCAGCTTTCGGCGCGGGTCAAGGCCACGTAAAGCAGACGCATTTTCTCTTCATCCTGCCGTGCTTGCGCGGCGCGGCGGGCCTCGGCCATGGTGTCGGGCAGCTCCGAGAGCGCCCCGCCGCAGGTGGCGAGGCCGTCCTCCAAGGGCAGCACCGATGCCCCCTGATTTTTGGCCTGTTTCACGGTTTGCGGCAGAATAACAATCGGCGCTTCCAGCCCTTTGGCCCCGTGCACGGTCATGATCCGCAGCAGGTTATCTTCGGCGTTAAACTGGCGCTTAACCTCCAGCTCATCGGCCTTCACCCAGTTGAGAAACCCGGTCAGGCTTGGCGCTTCACTGCGCTCATATTCCAACGCTTGCCGTAGCAGCTCGTCGACCCCTTCTTCCGCTTCCGGCCCCAGCCGAGACAGCAGGTTTTCGCGGCCATTGTGGTGGATCAGAATACGCTCCAGCAGTTCAAAAGGGCGGCTATAGTCCACGTGGTCAAGGATGTCCGACAGCATGTCATTGGGCTGCACCGCCGCCCACAGGCTGCTTTTGCGGCCATGGGCAAGGCGGAAAAGCGCGGCCTCTGGCACCCCGCAGAGCGGCGAGCGCAGGGCGCAGGCGAGGGCGAGGTCATCTTGCGGATTGGCGGCGAAATGCAGCAGCGCCAGCAGGTCTTTTACCGCCAGTTCCTCGGCTACTTTCAGGCGGTCGGCCCCTGCCACCGGCACGTTCGCAAGTTTCAACTCCTTGAGCAGCGCCTGAAACAGCGTGCTGCGCGCCTGCACCAGAATCAGGAAATCTCCAGCTTGCACAGGGCGGCTCATGCCGGGCAATACCACCTTGCTCGCAATAATTTCAGCCACCCGCGCAGCCACATCTTCGGCCAAAATCAGCACGGGGTCGCTCGGGGGCAGGGCGTCTACGGGGGCATCCCATGGCAGGCGTTCTTCCTTGGCGGGGCGCTCGTAAAACGGCCATAGCTCTACGCGGCCCGCGCGGGTGGTGTCTACGGCGCTGTGGGAAATTTCGTCCGCTACCCCACCGCGCGATTCGCCGCTAAACACTTGGTCTACAAGGCTTAATATCGGCGGTGCCGAACGGAAGGAATGGCTAAGCGCCCCCTCAAACATTGGTGTGCCAACGGCTGCCAGCCGCTCGTGCAGCAGGGCTTTTACGGCGGCAAATTCTTGCGGGTCTGCCCCCTGAAACGAGAAAATAGACTGCTTTTCATCCCCCACCACAAACACCGTGCGCGGGGCATCGCCCTCGGCGGCGTAAATCTCCTCGGCCAGCGCTTTTACGATATCCCATTGCAGCGGGCTGGTATCTTGCGCCTCGTCGACCAGAATGTGATCTATCCCGCCATCGAGCCGATAAAGCACCCATTGCGCCATGTCAGATGCCCGCAAAAGGGCATTGGCCTTGCGGATCAGGTCTTCAAATTCGAGCACCGCGCGGGCGGATTTACGGGCTTGATAACGGGCCAGAAAATCTCCGGCAAAGCTATTGAGCACCCGCGCTTTATCCAAGGCCACCAGTGCTAGGCGAGATTGCCGCGCTGCGTAAACCCGCTCAATGAACTGGCTCACCAAATCAAACGCCCCCGGAAAAGCAGCTTTGGTTTTTTTGTTCGGAAAAGTCTTTGTTTTGCGCGGGTTGCCCGAGGTTAAAAACACCGCTTCCAGCATGGCCAAACCCGCCGAAACAGGGGCGTTTTTATAGGTTTGCAGCGCGTGGGCGACCTTGGGGTCATGGCCCTTATCATTGCGCAGCATGGCGCTGACCAAGGCATTAATCTCCTCATCAGACACCCCCTCCAGCACCCGCGCCAGAATCATATCTTGGCTCAACCCCAGTTCGGCCTTGATCACCCGCGCGGCGTCCTCCTCATAAAACCCGTGCTCGAAAAGCTGCTGATATTTGAGGATATCGGGCAAAAACCCCTCTGGCTCTCCGGCTTTGGCGATGAATTCCGCAAAGGCTTCGGGGGTTTCCAGCGCCATCTCGTCCAGCACTTCGGCCCGCAGCGCCTTGGCACCTCGGTCATCCAGCAGCTCGAAATCGGGGGCGACCTGCGCTTCCAGCGGAAAGCGGTGCAACAGGCTTTCGCAAAAGGCGTGGATGGTCTGGATTTTGAGCCCGCCGGGGGTTTCCAGCGCGCGGGCAAATAGCGAGCGGGCGTGCAGGAGCTGGGTATCGGGCAGGTCGCTTTCGCCCAGCGCTGCCAGCGCTTCACGCAGGGGGGCATCGGGCATCATTGCCCATTCGCCGAGCTGCTTGAACAGGCGGTTTTGCATTTCTGCGGCGGCGGCCTTGGTGAAGGTCAGGCACAGGATGCGCGCGGGCGGGGTGCCACCCAGCAGCAGGCGGGCCACGCGGTTGGTGAGCACGCGGGTTTTGCCCGAGCCGGCATTGGCCGAAACCCAAGCCGAGCGGGCGGGCCACGCGGCAGCGATTTGCGCTTTGGTGGCGGCATCTATGCGGGCTTGGCTCATGGGAACACCTCGGTTACGGGGGCTTCATCATCGGCCCATTCACCCCGCCGCGCGAGGTGGTCATATTCGCTCGGATAGCTGATAAGCTCGGGCCGCAGCCGTGCCGCATAGCCCTTTTCGGGCACTTGATAGGCGTTGATAAACCCGACCACCCGCTGCCAGATATCGTCCATCACGGGGTCGTCGCCCTCAAAGCGGATAATACCGGGTTTGTTACCAAGGTAAACCAGCTCCAACACCCCTGCATGTAGCGCCTTTAGCCCCTTAAACCCCTGCGCCTCGACGATCGCGCCTTCCAGCGGAAGTTGCACATTAAAGGCTTTGATTTGCCCGCGCGAATCAGGGCTGCTCGCCTTGTAATCATAGATATGCGCCACGCCCCCCGCGCCTATATCTATGCGGTCGGCCTTGGCGGTTAGCTCTACATCAAAGGCCTGCCCCTTGATGATGCGCGCGCCGGTGATTTCCAGGCCAAAGGGCTGGCCCATGGCGCGCCGCTCGGTCTCGGTTTCAAGGAAAAACCCCTTAGCTTGCTGTAAATGATGCCGCCATTTGGCCTTGAAAGAGGGCCAAGGCACCCCTTCAAGGGCCGCTTCTACGCAGGTATCATAGAGCGCGGCGGGGTTATCCGGCAGGCCGTCCATACTGGCCTTTACAAAACGCTCCAAGGCATTGTGCAAAATATTGCCGCGCATCAGGTAATCCGGCTCGGGGGTGAGCGGGTCCAGCGGGTAAAGCCGCAGGATATTGCGGGCATAAATGGTGTAAGGGTCGCGAATGAGCGTCTCGATACGGGTGACCGAGAGCCGGCGCGGACGGGCTGTGAGCGGCGGCGCGGGACAGGGACGCTTGGCGGGTTGCGGCGGGCCCGCGGGGCGGTCAAGCGTGGCGGCCAGCGCCAAAAGCCGGTTGCCACGGGCTTCCATTTCGGCCAGCACCGCCTTGCCGCCCTCCATGCCGCCGAGCAGGTTTTGCAGCCGCATCACCCAGCGCGAGGCCACGCTCGGGGCTTCGCCTTCACGGGTGGCGCGGGAAATAACCACCTCGCCCACCCCCATGACCTGCTGGAAATCATGCGCCGAAAGCCCGATTAGGCGCTCCGGCAGCATCAGCCCTGCTTGGCGGCGCATATCGCGGTTTAGCCATGGGTCGTGGCTTGAAAGCTTGGGCCACACCCCCTCGTTTAGCCCCGCCGCGATCACCATATCCACGCTTTGCACTCGGGCTTCCAGCGTGCCCCAGATGGCAATATCAGGATGAGCTTGCAGCGGATCGTCTCGGACCTCTATGCGCTCCAGCACGGTGGCAAACAGGGCGCGATATTGCGTGGCGGTGTAGAGCGCGGCATGGCCCTCGCCCAGTGTCAGCGTGTTAAACACCTTGACCACCTCACGGCCCGCTTCCTTTTCCCACAACCCGCTACCCGCGAGGGCTTCGGCGGTGGTGCGATGCAGGCTGGCCCAGTCTTTTAACGGGCGCGGGGCGGGGTTTTGTGCGGGGGCGAGGGTTTGGTGCAGGTGGGCCAGCCAGCTTTCGGCACCGGCCTTGGTGGCCCAGTCGGGAAAGGCGGTGAGGTCGAGCACCACCGGCCCGCCGCGCAGGGCTTCGGCTTCAAACCGCCGCGCTAGCGTTAGGTGGGCGCTGCGATCTTTGCCACAAAGCGGGTGCTTCAGAATTTCCATCAGGTTCAGCGGGGTCAAGGGCTGGCCAAAAGCCGCCGCGACCATGCGCAAAAACACCCCCGGCGCGGTGAGCTTGCCGGGATGGCCCGCGCTATCATCCGGCGCAATGCCCCAGCGAGAAAGCTCGGCGCTCACGCGGCGGGTCAGGTTACGGTCCGGCGTCACCAAAGCTGCCTTTTGCCCGAGGTCCAAGGCTTCGCGCAAGCGCAGGGCAATGGCCATGGCCTCGGCGCGGGCGTCGGGGGCATTAAGCAGGGTGACGCGGGCCATGGCTTTGGGCAGGGCGGGGGCCAAAGCGGGGGCGTGGGCCAGCCAATGGGGGGTAACGGGCGCGGGGCGCAGGGCGAGCGAAAGCACCTTGTTGCGTGCGAGGTTTTTCGGGGAAACCGTGTGCCACAGGGCCACCTCGGCGGGGTCAAACCCGATGCGGGCAGAGAGGTCGGCAAAGCCGAATTGCGGATGCTCCTCGCCCAGTTGCGGCCAAAGGTCCGGCGGGGTGGTATCATCATACCCCGGCAGCACCACAGCCCCTTGCGGCAGGGCGGCGACGGCGGCCATCAGGGTGGCGGTGACGGCCCGCGAGCCGGTGGAGCCTGCCACGATAACTGGCCCCTCGGGCGGCGTGGCCTCCCAGCGCGCCACCAGCGACTCTACCGCCGCCTTTTGCCGCGCTTCGCCGCCGCTAAGCACCTTTTCGGGCAGGGTGGCTTCAAAACGGTTGAGGATATCAAGGAAGGCGAGGTTGCGCGCCCAATGGCTGGAAAGGCCTTGCACATCAATGGTTTGCAGGTCTTCAAAGCTTACGTCTGCGCCGGCCATTTCATCTTGGAGATCGGCCAGAGACTCCGCCAAGCCAAACATCGCCGCCTTTGGCCCGAGGGTCGGCTGGGCCTCCAGAAAAGCGCCGATCAGGTCAGCCAGCGCGAGGTGGCGCTCAAAGCGGGCTTTGGCATCGGGGGCTTCGGGGGTGTTTCCAAGGTCGGAAATCACGCGGATATCGGGCAGCAGGCAGGCCGCGCCCGCTTGCAAAATTTCCTGCAACCGCCGCTGGGCACGCCGCGTGTTCACCAGCACCGTGACCCGCGCCCAAGCCTCGGGCGGGGCCTCCTTTAACCGCGCCCGCAACCCGTCAATGAAGGTTTGCGAAAAATCGCAGCCCACGGGGAGGGCGAAAATGCGGGGGGAGGATTGGGGTGAAAACAGCATCTGCGACCTCGGGGTTATGCAGCTTTGAGTGTGACCCGCGCCGCGCCCCGATGCAACGATAAATTGCGCTTGGGGGCGGGCTTATTCAGCGGCGGATAAAATCCCGAGCACATCAGCCAAAATGCCGATGCGCAGGTTTGAATCCTGAGCGGTGAGCGAGAGGTCTCCCTCGGGCTGGGCGGCCACGGCGGCTTCCATCCAGCTATGGCCCTGGGCATAATCGCCCGCCCCGGCCCCGAGGCCCAGCGCTATATGATAGCCCATTTGCTCAATATAAATCGCGTCTTTCAGCCCGACCAGCACCAGCAGCCCGGCCAGTGCCGAGTCGGTGTCATCTTGCATATAACCAAGGCCGAGGCAGGTTTCGGCGAGCTGCGCCAGCTTTTCGCCCGAAAGGCCCGAGCGGCGATACCAGACGCCCATTTCTTCGAGGGTCTCTGCGGCGGGGCGGGTGGAAATCTGATCTATTTGGGGGCGCATTTCCTCGGTGAAGGCGGCGCATTCTTCATAGACGGGTGCACGAGATTGCCCGTTTAACGTGTTTTCGATCAAGAAGTCAGCTTGGGCAATGGCAAGGCTGCGCAGGTTGCAAAACTGGCCTTTCAGCAGGTCGGCTGGCCCCGCAGCCCCGATATCTACGCAGGTGCGGCGCATAGAAAGCGGGCCGCGCGGGGCGGGGTCTTCAGGGGGGAGCTCGGTGGGCACGATATCGCCTGCCGCGAAGGCAAGCAGTAGCTCTTGGGCCGAGGTTAGCCCCAGAGATATTTTAAGCGCGGAGGCTTCGTCTTTATTCGCGAACTCATTGAAAGCGCTTAGCAAAAACTGGCTTTCTTCGCGGTTTAGCCGGCCGGTTTCTTCATAGCCCATAAGCGCCTGAAAGGCGGTTGCGGCGGTGCGGGATTTGCGGCCGATTATGCCATCTACGGTGCCGGCATCAAATTCGAAAAAGTTAAGCGCGGTTTGCACGGCGCGGTTAATGGCGCGCTGGTTAGCGGAGAGCTGGGGCTGACTGCGGGTGTTTTGCCCCGTGCCGAAAAGCTGGGCAAAAAACCCGTTCCGGCGCTGGGCCGCGGCGGGCTCAACGGTGATGGCCCCGAAGGCAAGCGTGGCAACAAAAACCCATTTCAAACCAGAATATTTCAGCGGCTTTCTCCTTAAACAGCGCCCCTGCTGCAAGAATCAACGCAGCGGGGTAAACTCAAGAGACCATACGCCAAGTTGTGGGGTTTTTCCACTGCTCAATAATCAAAATGCTTATTTTCCCCCAAAGGCGCGCGGGCTTGGGCGAGCGAGATTTCAAGCGTGGCGCGCGCCCAGATCACCTCTACAATCGCGCCTTTCGGGTGGGATTTTTCCAGCGGCACATCGCTTTCTTCCCATTCCGAGCCATTGGCGAAGGTGAGCTGGGCGCCGGTGCGCTCTAGCAGGGTTTTGGCGATGAAAAGCCCCAGCCCCATGCCCTCATAGCCCGGGCGGTTGGCGTCTACATAGCCGCGTTTGCGCACGAACGGGTCTCCGATGCGGCCGATCAGGTGCGAGGGGTAGCCCGGGCCGTCATCCCCGACATGGACTTTCAAGTGGGCTTTATCCCATGAGATATCGACCCAGACGGTGCTGGCCGAAAAATCCACTGCGTTTTGAATGAGGTTGCGCAGCCCGTGGATGATCTCGGATTGCCGTGCCACCAGCATGTGGTCGGCGCCGGGGCCGTCATTTATGCGGCCGTTAATGCGTGGAATAATACGCTTGCCACGGTCGAGATGTGGCTCCATCGCCTCTTGCACGAGGGCGGATATTGGAGCGATCTGCATCAGGGTGTCGTCTTTGCCGGTGCGGCCCATTTCGTGTAGAATATCGCGGCAACGGTGGGCTTGCTCGCGGATCAGCTCGACATCTTCTAGCAGTTCGGGCTGGTCTGCCAGCTCGTCTGCCAGCTCGGTGCTGACCATTTTAATGGTGGCCAACGGGGTGCCAAGCTCATGTGCGGCGGCGGCCACCACGCCGCCCAGTGCCGTAAGCCGCTGCTCGCGCCCCAGTGAGGTTTGCGCGGCGGCTAAAGCCTGTGACATGGAAAACACCTCCCCCATGACCTTGCGGGAATACATCGCTAAAAAGCCCACCGACGTAATGAGCGCCATCCAGAAGCCGCCAGCCAATATCGGCGGCGCTTGCAACACCTCGCCGTTAAGCAGCTTCATCGGCGGCGGAAAGGCCAGCAGAGCCGAGATCAGCCCCACCGCGACCAGCCCCAGCAGAATGGTGGCGCGCAGGTTCAGCGCGGTTGAGGCCATAACCACGGGGGTGAGCAACAGCACCGCGAAGGGGTTCATCAGCCCGCCGGTGAGCGCCAGCAGGGCGGCCAGTTGGGCAAGGTCGAATATAAGCGTAAGCAGCACCGCGCGGGCGCTCAAACGGCGGTTTTCGGGAAACACCACCGTGGCCACAATGTTAAAAGCCACGGCCACGCCAATAACGGTGGTGGCGAGGTCTACCCGAATATCAACCTGCAACCAGTTCACCGCCACCCAGAGCGCGATGGCTTGGCCGGCAATGGTCATCCAGCGCAGCATAACCAGCGTGCGCAATCGCACCCAGCTAAAGCGGGCCTCGTGGGAGAGGATGTTTGTGCTCGGATTGGCCATGCTCTTGCTTAGCACGCCCGCGGGCAAAAGCAATACGGCTGTTGCTAGGCTTTGGCCCGCTTTTGCACGCGGCGAAAGGTGACCACAGGCCCGCGCGAGCCATACGGCACATAGCCAAACCCCTGCGCGGACAGGCGGTCAAATATCGCCTTCACCGTGGAAAGCTGATAATGTGCGGGGTGCATTTCTAGCATGATCAAGCTGAACTTGCCTGGAATGGGGGCCGTGAAAAAATCAGCCTCCGCGCCTTCGACATCGCAAATTAGCACGCTCGCGGGGTGCGCGGCCAGTAGCGCATCAAAGCCGATCGCCGGCACGGTGACCTCCTTGGCCTGTGGGCGCTTTAGCCCGTCAATGGTGGCAGCCCAAAAGGCTTTGGGCACATATATTTGGGCTTCGGTTTTGCCCTTTTCCGGCAGCACCGCATAGTTAAGCAGGGTCACGCCCTCAATGCTGTTTTGCCGGAGGTTGGCCTCGATTTCGGGCAAAAGCGCCGGGTTGGCCTCAACAGAAACCACCTGCGCCCCGCCCACAATTTGTGCGGCAATGATGGTGGTAAACCCGATGCCCGCCCCAAGCTCCAGCACCGTGTCAGTGGGCTTAAGCAAGCGCCGAATGGCATGGGCCTCGTGCATTTCATACTGGCCTTCGCTCAGACGCTGCTCCAGCGCCGAATCCAGATGCTGCGCCGATACATCAAGCACCACATCGGTAATCACAAATCTTGGCATAGGGTCCTCAATTGTTGGGTCATGGGGCCAGTTTGGCACATTGCATGAAGGGAAGCCAAGCTTTATAGCCAAGGCAAATGTTTTTGAGGAGCACACCATGCCAAACAGCCAGCTAGAAACCGCCATTGAAGCCGCGTGGGAGAACCGCGATAGTATTAGCCCCGCCACCAAAGGCGAGGTGCGTGAAGCGATCGAAGATACATTAACCGCGCTGGATAGTGGCAAGCTTCGTGTGGCCGAGCCGCGCGAGGGCGGTGAATGGCATGTGAACCAATGGGCCAAGAAGGCGGTGCTGCTGTCTTTCCGGCTGAACGATATGGAAATGATCGAGGGCAGCAATGGCAATGGCAGCTGGTGGGACAAGGTGCCGAGCAAATGGCAGGGCTGGGGCGAGACCCAGTGGCGGGATGCTGGCTTTCGTGCCGTGCCCGGCTCTATTGTGCGACGCTCGGCCTATATTGCACCCGGCGTGGTGTTGATGCCGTCTTTCGTGAACATCGGCGCTTATGTGGGCGAAGGGTCTATGGTCGATGGCTGGGCCACGGTGGGGAGCTGTGCGCAGATCGGCAAGCATGTGCACCTAAGCGGCGGCGTGGGCATTGGCGGCGTGCTGGAGCCGATGCAGGCAGGGCCGACGATTATTGAAGACAACTGCTTTATCGGCGCGCGCTCTGAGGTGGTGGAAGGCTGCATTGTGCGCGAAGGATCGGTGCTGGGCATGGGGGTTTTCATCGGGAAATCCACCAAGATTGTGGACCGCGAGACCGGCGAGGTGTTTTATGGCGAGGTGCCGCCGTATTCGGTGGTAGTGGCTGGCTCGATGCCCAGTAAAAACGGCGTGAACCTTTACGCCGCGATTATTGTAAAGCGGGTAGATGAGCAGACGCGGAGCAAGACTTCGATTAATGATTTGTTGAGGGATTAGGACATGACTGACAAAATTAACGTATACACCCTGACGGTGGAAATAGGCCGGAAAGAGGGCGACGGATTGCCGGAAAACGCAACCGGCGCGGCGATGATGTGCTTTTGCCCTGCGCGTGACGAGGCCGAGGCGGTGAGGGAGACCGTGGCCATTCTCAAGCAGGGCGGGTTGGCACCGTTGGATGTGTCAAGCTACGGCACGCTGGAAGAGCGTCTGGCCGACGGGCATGATATTAACGACGAAGAGCGCGCCATGATGCAGCGCGCGATTGATGAAAACTCGGTTGTGGTGGCGATGACCTCGCCGTTTTTCGATGTCGGTTGATGCGGTCAAGCTCACCGCCGACTTGGTGCGCTGCGCCTCGGTGACGCCGGTTGAGGGCGGGGCCTTGGTGCTGCTGGATGAACTGCTTTCGGCAGCGGGTTTTGAAACCACGCGGGTGGATCGTGGCGCGGTGTGCAACCTGTTTGCCCGCTGGGGCAGCGGCCATAATGGCCGCACCTTCGGCTTTAATGGTCACACCGATGTGGTGCCGATCGGCAATATTGACGACTGGACGCAAGACCCGTTCGGGGCCGAGATCGTCAACGGGTTTATGTATGGCCGTGGCACGACAGACATGAAATCCGGCGTGGCAGCCTTTGCGGCAGCGGCAATAGATTTTGTGAAAGAGACCCCGCCGGATGGCTCGATTGTGCTGGCTATTACGGGCGACGAGGAAGCCGAAGCGGTAGATGGCACCGTGGCCTTGCTGGACTGGATGGCGGCGAGCGGCGAGCGGATGGACCATTGTTTGGTGGGCGAGCCGACCTCGCCAAACACTATGGGCGAAATGATGAAAATCGGGCGGCGCGGGTCGATGACGGGGTTTTTCGAGGCGCGCGGCGTGCAGGGGCATTCGGCTTATCCGCACCGCGCCAAAAACCCCGTGCATGCCATGGGGCAGCTGGTGGCGGTGCTGGCGGGGGCCGAACTGGATGCAGGCACCGCGCATTTTGACCCCTCCACGCTGGCCGTCACTACCTTTGATACCGGCAATCCGGCCACCAATGTGATTCCGGCAAGCTGCAAGATGACGGTGAATATCCGGTTTAATGATAGCCATTCAGGGGCCAGCCTGACAGAGTGGCTGAAGGCGCAAGCGGCGGAGATTGAAGCGGCGACAGGGGTTGAATTCAGCCTCAAGTTCAAAATCTCCGGCGAGAGTTTTTTTACGCCGCCGGGGGAGCTTTCGGCGCTGGTATCAAAGGCGGTGGAGGCGCAAACGGGGGTGGTGCCGGAAATGTCGACCTCTGGCGGCACGTCTGATGCGCGCTTTGTGAAAAGCCATTGCCCTGTGGTGGAATTTGGCCTTGTTGGCAAGAGCATGCACCAAGTGGATGAGCGGGTCGAAGTGGCGCAAATTACCCAGCTCAAGGCGATTTACAGCCAGATTTTACGCGACTATTTCGCATGAGCCGCTGGATCGCCAAAACTTGCGATCTGGAAACCTGCCTGATGCTGCGGCGCGTTGTGTTTATTGACGAGCAGAACGTGCCGGAAGCCGAGGAGGTGGATGAATACGATACCACAGCCATCCATCTGCTGGGCTTTGAGGGCGACACCCCCGCAGGCACAGCGCGGATTGTGCGCCACGGGGCCACGGGGAAAATCGGGCGGGTTTGTGTGCTGAAGCCCTATCGAGGCAAGGGCTTGGGGGCGGGTTTGATTAAGGCTGCACTGGCAGAACTGCGGGAAATGCCGGAGATCACCACCGCACGGCTGGGGGCGCAAACCCACGCGCTGGGGTTTTACGAGTCGCTGGGCTTTGAAGTGTGCGGCCCCGAATATATGGATGCCGGCATTCCACATTTTGATATGAAGTGCGGGCTGTGAGGCCGCGCCTTGTCATCATGCTCAAAGCGCCAGTGGCGGGGCAGGTAAAAACGCGGCTGGGGCGCGATATCGGCATGACGGCGGCGGCCTGGTGGTTTCGGCACCAAAGCACGGCGCTGATCCGGCGTCTGCAAAGCCCGCGCTGGGAAACATGGCTGGCAGTGGCGCCAGATACCGCAAAGCACAGCCGCTTTTGGCCTGCGCATCTGCCCCGCATGGCGCAGGGGCAGGGAGACCTCGGGGCGCGGATGGCGCGGGTTTTGCGCGCCAGTAAAGGGCCGGTGGTGCTGATTGGCGGTGATATTCCGGCGGTGCAGCAGGAGCATATCGCGGCCGCTTTTGGGCAGCTCGGGCGGCATGATTTGGTGTTTGGCCCTGCCACTGATGGCGGCTTTTGGTTGGTGGGCAAGCACGGACCCGTGCCGCGCGGCTTGTTTGCAAATGTGGGGTGGTCTTGCCCGAGCACGCTGAAAGAGGCGCGCGAGAGCGCGGGGCCGCTGCGTGTTGGGCTGGTGGCAAAGCTGAGTGATGTGGATACGGTTGCTGACCTTTAGGCCGCGAAAAAACCGAGTAATTTGCCGAAAACCACTGGAAAAAACCACAGGTAATATATTGTTTTATTTGAAACATTATAGAATTCAGCATGTATATTATCCTAGGATAATATACATGCTGAAACGCAGGTGTTTGAGGTTGGCTAGCGTGGCTGCGAAGGCAGATACAGCCGCTGGTTAGCGCACGCCGTTTGCCTGTTGCATGGCGCGAATATAGGCGATGATTATGGTGAGCTTTTGTGGGGTAATGCCCTGCACCGGCGGCATGTTGCCAAACTGCCAATGATGCGCTTGCACGCCGTTCATTGCGGCTGAGGCAATGGCTCCGTCGCCGTGGTGGTTGGGCCGATACAGGCTATGAATCAGCGTTGGCCCTTTATCGGTGCCGGCCAGCTTCACCCCGTGGCAGGCGGCGCAGTTTTCGTTAAACGCGGCCTCGCCTTGCTGGGCCAAGCCCGTGAGCTGCGGCACGACGATGCTGTCTGGCACCAGCCCTGCTTGGGTGTCGGCCCCGCTATGCATGGCCGATGTTATAGGCACCGGCCCGCGGCTTGGGTCTGGGCGGCTAAACCACACAAACCCGCCGACCAATGCCAGCCCCACGGCCACGGTTCCGATTATAAATTTGCTCGCCATCTGTCTCTCCAGTCAAAGGTTTCTGGCGCGAGGGATAGGGCTTCCAGCGGGGGTAAGGTCAAGCGATTGTTGGGTTATTTTGCGTTCAGCTTATTATAGCGCATACTGGCGATGATCGACATCAGAATAAAGCCTGCGCCCAAGGTGCCGGTAATGTATTCCGGCACCGGCACCAGCACCTGCGCAAACATGATGAAAGACAGGATCAGGATCGAGTAAAACGCACCGTGCTCAAGGAAACGGAACTCGGTCAGGGTTTCACGCTCGACCAGCATGATGGTCATCGAGCGCACATAAAGCGCGCCAATGCCGAGGCCGATGGCGATGAGGAACAGGTTTTGGGTGAGGGCAAAAGCGCCGATGACACCATCAAAGCTGAAGCTGGCATCGAGCACTTCAAGATAGAGAAACGCCCCCAAGCCCCCTTTTGCCACGGCCCCGCTAGCGGCCTTATTATCCAGCAGGTTGCCAAGCTGCTCGACGGCAATATAGGTCGCTAGCCCCAGCCCTGCGGCCTTAACAAAGCGGATGGCCTCATGCCCGCCGATGGCCATGGCAAACAGGCCGACGATCAGCACCACCGCGCCGATCTGCAACCCGCGCACATTGGCGCAGCTGCAAAAGCATTTTTCCAGCGGGGGGAACCAGTGGATGTCTTTATCTTGATTCATAAAGTAGCTCAGGGCGACCATCATAAGAAAGGTGCCGCCAAAGGCCACAATCGGCAGGTGGGCCATGTGGATAAGCGCCGCGTAGCGCGCCGGATCAGAGATCGCGATATGCAGCGCCGCAAAGGGGCTGACATGGGCGGCGATCGAGACCACAAGCAGCGGAAACAGGATGCGCATGCCAAAAACGGCGATCAAAATTCCCCATGTCAGGAAGCGCTTTTGCCAGAGCGGAGTCATGGTTTTAAGCTTGGCGGCATTTACGATGGCATTGTCGAACGACAGTGAGATTTCGAGAATGGCCAGCACGCCCGCGATCAGGAAAAACTGCATCCCGCCCGCAAGGCCACCAAGGCTTTGCCAGCCAATGACAAAAGCCAGCAGCAGCCCCAATCCGGTGAATATCAGGGGCCAGCGCATATATCGAAATCCGGAGTTGTGCAAAATCTGTGTCCTGTATGTGTCCATCAGGGATATATATCGCCAGATGGGGAAAGGGGAAGCCGTGCCGGTAAAAAAGTCTATTTGCGGCGCGTTGACGTTGGGGCGCTTGGGGCGGTTGCATCCGCGCCGCGCTGAAAGCTTTGCGTTTGCGGATGGGTTTGTGAGTATTTAGGAAATATAGAAGCGGGTTAGGTGGTGTGCCATTTTACGATGATGTTGGTCGAATTTCAGAGGGGGCCAGTATCGGTGAAGGTGTCGGACTCTTGCCCGCCGCAGGATTTGTAAAACCTTCGGGCGACCATGTTTTTCTACACCATGGCAAGGGCGGCTATGTGTAAGTGCGCCAGTGCCTCGGCCTAATCTGGGCGGATGGCTATTTCCCCAAGCACCAGCGCATCACCGCTTTTTGGGCGTGCAGGCGGTTTTCGGCTTCGTCCCAGATCACCGATTGTGGGCCGTCCATCACCTTGCTGGTCACTTCCTCGCCGCGGTGGGCGGGCAGGCAGTGCATAAACAGGGCGTCGGGTTTGGCGTGGGCCATCAGAGCGTCATCCACTTGGTAGGGGCGCAGCTGGTTATGGCGGCGCTCTTTGGTGGTTTGGCTATCATGCATGGACACCCATGTATCCGTCACCACGAGGTCCGCGCCCTCCACCGCCTTTTGCGGGTTTGCCTCAAGGCTCACATTCACGCCCTTTTCCCGCGCCCACGCCACAAAGCCGGCCTCGGGTTGCAGGGTTTCGGGGGCGGAAATGGTGATGTCAAAGCCGAATTGCCCCGCCGCGTGGATCAGGCTGGCGACCACGTTATTGCCGTCACCGAGCCACACCACCTTTTTGCCTTTGATCGAGCCGTGGTGCTCCTCATAAGTCAGCACATCGGCCATGATCTGGCAGGGGTGGGTGCGGTTGGTGAGGCCGTTGATCACCGGCACGGTGGCGTGCTCTGCCATTTCCAAGAGCGTGCTTTCCTCGAATGTGCGGATCATAATCATATCCACATAGCGGCTGAGCACGCGGGCGGTGTCGGCGATGGTTTCGCCGTGGCCGAGCTGCATATCCGAGCCGGACAGCACCATGGTTTGCCCGCCCATCTGGCGCACGCCCACGTCAAAGCTCACGCGGGTGCGGGTCGAGGGTTTTTCAAAGATCAGCGCCACCATATGGTTGGCCAATACTTGCTCCGCATCCGGTGTGCCTTTTGGCTGGCCTTTGCGCGCATCTTTGATGCGCTTGGCTTCCGAGATCATATGATGCAGATCGGCCGGATCGGTTTTGTGGATGTCTAGAAAGTGGTTCATGCCTGCAATCCTTTATCATTAACGCAATCCAGCGCGCGCTCCAGCGCCACGGCGGCGCGCTCCAGCCGCCAGACGGCTTCGTCGAGGTCTTCGGTGGATATGTTTAGCGGCGGCAACAGGCGCACCACGTTATCCGAGGCCGGCACCACCATGACCTTTTCGCCGTAACCCGCATTCACCACATCCATCACCGGTGCCTTGCAGCCCAGCGCCAGCATCAGCCCCTCGCCGCGCACAAATTCAAAAATGTCAGGGTGATCGGCTACCAGCCCTTCCAGCCGCTGGCGCAGATGGCCCGCAAGGCGGGATACATCGGTCAGGAATCCTTCCGAGGTGATTTCGGCCATCACCGCGCAGCCCACGGCGCAGGCTAGTGGGTTGCCACCATAGGTGGAGCCATGGGTGCCAGCCACCATGCCAGATGCAGCCTCTTCGGTGGCGACGCAAGCGCCCAGCGGAAAGCCCCCGCCAATGCCTTTGGCGATGGTCATGATGTCTGGCGTGATTTTTGCCCACTCATGGGCAAAAAGCTTACCTGTTCGGCCCATGCCGCACTGGATTTCATCCATCATCAGGAGCAGGCCGTGCGCGTCGCAGATTGCGCGCAGGGCCTTTAGGGAAGCCTCGCCAAAGGGGCGAATGCCGCCTTCGCCTTGGATAGGCTCCAGCAAAATCGCCGCCGTGTTCTCATTGATTGCGGCCTTGGCGGCCTCAAGATCATTAAACGGCACTTGGATAAATCCGGGCAGAAGCGGGCCGAAGCCGTCAACCATTTTGGCACCTTTAGAGGCCGCAATGCCAGCACTTGAGCGGCCATGAAAGGCCCCTTCAAAAGTGATGATTTCCACGCGTTCAGGCTCGCCCTTGGTGCTGAAATACTTGCGCGCCATCTTCACGGCCAGCTCCATAGCCTCGGTGCCGGAATTGGTGAAAAACACGGTGTCGGCAAAGGTATGCGCGACCAGCTTTTCCGCCAGCGCCTGCTGGTTGGGGATCTCGTAAAGGTTGGACGTGTGCCATAGTCGTCGGGCCTGCGCTTCCAATACGGCAACCAGCTTGGGGTGGGCATGGCCAAGGCTACAGGTGCCGATACCGGCCCCCATATCCAGGAACATCTCTCCAGCGTCGGTTTCCAGCCAAGGGCCCTGACCTTTCTTGAAAGAAAGCGGTGCCCGCGTATAGGTTGGCAATACGGGGCTTATCACGTCCGTCACTCCTTATTTAAAGCATAAAGCGCCCAAAATCGGGCGCATAACCCTCTTGCCGTAAAGGTAGGGGGGAGTCAACAATGCTGTGGGAGATGGAGCGCCATTGCGGGTGTATGGTTGGCAAGATAGTGTCGAATTTTTAACGGCTTATATTGCTGTAACTATTTGATTTGTGGGCGTTAAATCTATGCTTAATTGACCTCACTAAACCAGTTTAGTGAGGTCAATCAGGCGGTTGGCATCTCAAAGGTTTATTATCCCTTAAAATGCCGATCTAGACAATCTCGCCGCGCCGCCCTAGCTTGCCCCATTGCCATTTGGAGCCGCCCCATGGAAACCCGCAAGATTGTGCTCACTGTTTTGGTGATGCTTGCTGCCAGCGCGCTGGTTGCGGGCACCAGTCTGCTGGCAAAAGCGCTGGGCACAGAGGCCCTCGGCCCCGCGCTTCACCCGTTTCAAATCACCGCGGGCCGCTATATTTTCGCGCTCATCGCCCTGCTCATGGCCACCGCGATCATCCGCCCGCGCTTCACCAAACCCGCGCTCCGGCTGCACTTTGGCCGCGCCGCCGCTGGCTCCTTTGGCGTGACCTGCATGTTTGCCGCCTCGGCGCTGATCCCGCTGGCCGACGCCACCGCGATCAGCATGCTCAACCCGATCATCGCCATGGTGCTGGCCATTCCGCTGTTGAAGGAAACCGTCGGCCCCCGCCGCTGGGTGGCGGCGGTGCTGTCGATCATCGGGGCGCTGCTGCTTATTCGCCCGGGCTTTAGCAGCTTCCAGCCCGCCGCGCTCATTGCCCTGCTCGGGGCCGTCATCCTTGCCTTCGAGATCATCATGGTGAAGCTCTTGAGCGGGCGCGAAGGCACCATCCAGATTCTGCTGTTTTCCAACGGGTTTGGCACCCTGTTCACCGGCAGCATTGCACTGTTTATCTGGGTGGCCCCGACCCCTGCACAGTGGCTGGCCCTTGTTGGCATCGGCCTGCTTATGGTCGCCGCCCAAGTCCTGTTTTTGTTTGCCATCAGGCGCGGCGATGCCAGCTTTGTCGCCCCGCTTTTCTACGCCACTCTCGTTTTTGCCGCGCTTTACGATTTCGCCATCTTCCATGTGCGCCCCTCGGCGATTAGCCTTGCGGGTGCGGGTATCATCATGCTCGGGGCGGTTATCATCGCATGGAGCGAAAAACGACGGCAGCCAAAAGGGCTATGAAACCGAGGCCGCAGGGCGTAGCGTGGCACCATGCTCGAGATCAAAGCCCTCACCCGCCTGCATATCGGCCCCGTTACCCTTAGCCTTGCGGATGGGGAGGTAATCGCCATTACCGGCCCCTCGGGCAGTGGTAAATCGGTGCTGCTGCGGGCGATTGCGGACCTTGACCCGAATACAGGCAACCTGCGCACCCAAAGCGGCGTGCGGGCGGAAATGTCCGGGCCTGTTTGGCGGCGCAAGGTGGCTTACCTGCCTGCCGAAAGCGGCTGGTGGGCCGATACCGTGGCCGCGCATTTCGAGCACCCCGAGCAAGCCGACCTGACCAGCCTCGGCCTGCCGCCCGAGGCGATGGGGTGGGAGGTGGCGCGGTTATCCAGCGGTGAGCGCCAGCGCCTCGCCTTCTTGCGCCTACTGGAACGCGCCCCCGATGTGCTGCTGCTCGACGAGCCAACCGCCCCGCTCGATGCAGAGAACACTGCGCTGTTTGAATCCCGCCTGAAGCGCTGCATGGCGGCTGGCACCAGCGTGCTGCTGGTCACCCATGACCCCGCCCAATCCGCCCGTATGGCAGAACGGCATTTTGTGTTCTCCGAAGGCCAACTCCGCGAGACCACCCATGGCTGATTACATCCAGCTTAGCTACCTCGACATCGCCCTCGCTTCGGTGTTTTTGCTGCTCAATGGCGCGCTTTCTCTGTGGTTACAACTGGGCATCTCTCGCAATCTGGCCTTTGCTATGGTGCGTATGGTTGCACAATTGCTGCTCGTTGGCTTACTGCTCAAACAACTGTTTGCCATGCAATCCCCGTGGCTTACCCTGTTGGTGGCCCTGTTCATGGCCAGCTTCGCCGCCCGCGAAATCTGGGCGCGGCAAGAGCGGCGCCTCAAGGGCTGGCGCGGTTTGGCCATCGGCGGCGGGGCCATGGCGGCCAGCGTCGGGGTGGTGGCGCTGATGGCTTTGGTGCTGATCGTGCAGCCAGACCCGTGGTGGCATCCGCGCTATGCCCTGCCGCTTTTGGGCATGATTATGGGCAACGCCATGACAGGAATTAGCTTGGCGCTGGATACCCTGCACACCGCGCTTAGCCGTGAGCAGCGGGCGATCGAGGCGCAGCTCTTGCTGGGCGCCAACAAGTGGCAGGCCATGCGCCCCTTTATTCGCCAAGCCATGCGGGCGGGGTTTATGCCCAGCATCAACGGTATGGCGGCCATCGGGGTGGTATCCTTGCCCGGCATGATGACCGGCCAAATCCTCTCGGGGGTAGACCCGAACGAGGCGGTGAAGTATCAGCTTATGGTGATGTTTCTCATTGCCGGAGCCACAGGCATGGCGGTTACTCTGGCCACCCTCGGCGCGGTCCGCGCCTTGAGCGACGACCGTGACCGGCTGCGCATTGACCGCTTGAGAAAGGCCCAAAAATGACAGACATAATCGAAGGCCCGGATGGCCGCCCCCGTTGCCGCTGGGCTGGATCCGCCCCCGATTTTTTCGCCTATCACGATGCCGAATGGGGCTACCCCGTGGTCGATGATATTCGGCTTTATGAAAAGATCTGCCTCGAGAGCTTTCAGTCTGGCCTAAGCTGGCGGACCATTCTGAACAAGCGCGAAAACTTCCGTGCGGCCTTTGCGGGGTTTGATTTTGACAAAGTGGCGAAGTTTAACGAATTCGACGTGACCCGCCTGCTCGGCGATGCGGGCATTGTGCGCCATAGAGGCAAGATCGAGGCGACGATCAACAATGCCAAACGCGCGCAGGAAATGGTCGCGGCGGAAGGGTCGCTGGCCGCCTATTTCTGGCGCTTCGAGCCAAAATCCCCGCCCAACCCGCCGCAAAGCGTCACCACTATTCCCGAGGCAATTGCCCTTGCCAAAGACCTGAAAAAACGCGGTTGGAAGTTCTTTGGCCCGACCACCGCCTTTGCCTTTATGCAGGCGATGGGGTTGGTCAATGATCACGCGATCGGTTGCCAGCAGCGAGAAAAGGCGGCTAAACTCCGTGGCACTTTCACCCCGCCTACTTAGTCAAAAAAGAGGCACCTGATGCAAAAAACCACAATTGGCGGCACGCCTGTTAAGCTAAGAGATGGTGAAGAGATCATCTGGCAGGGCCGCCCCGTGCAGGGGATCCTCCGCAATCCGGTGCATATCGGCTGGGGTTTGGTCTTGCTGGCGCTGGGGTTATGGTTGGCGATTGGCGGCTTTGGCCCCGTTTCGGGCGCAGGGGCTATGCTAGGCTTGCTGTTTGTGCTGGCGGGTGGATATCTGGTGTTTTTCCATGCCAAGGTCGAAAAAAACCGTCGTGCGGATATGCATTATGCTGTCACCACCCAGCGCGCGATTTTGGCGTATGGGGGGCGGGCTTTAGGGTATCCGATTTTGCCGTCCTTCCATATTACCCTCAAAAAAGGCCGCTATGATGTGGTATATTTTGCGGTAGAGCGGCAGCTCGGGGTGCAAAGCGGCTCCAGCTTGCGGCGGGTGGGGTTTGGCCACCTCGAAAGTGGTGATGAGGTGTATGCCCTGCTGCTTGATATTCAAAAAAAGGCTGCTAAAACCCCTGACAAGAGCACCGTATGACCCGCAAAACCGGCATGAGCCGAAAAACGGGCTTGATACCGCCGCGCCTTTAGCGCCAAAACCTTTTTGTGGAACAGGATCAACCCCTATGAGCTTTCGCCGTTGCGGGTGATCAAGTTTGATGGCAAACATCATGGGAGCATTGTGTTTGCCACCGAAACCCGCCACGCTGAAAATGGCTGCAAGCAGGATTTTCCGGTTGGCTTTATGCATGTGAACGGCGCGGAGGCGCTTTATAGAAAAATGCTGGGTATCCAGCGGAAGGATGCCTATGAGCCATAGTGAAATCGCCCGTTATAGTGGTAACAAATCTGTGTTTATTGGGGTGCAGGTCCGCATGGCCATTATCGGGGCCGCGCTGATTACCGGCGGCTTGGTTTTGGCGGGTAATCCGGATTGGTGGGTCGGGATTGTCGGCTCGTTTGCCGGCATTGGTATGCGCGGCTATTATATCGCCGATGAGCAGCTTGGCTTTGAGTGGGTGCTCACCGATACCCACCTTGAAAGCCCCTATGAGCGTGCCATCGGGCTGGGCGAAATTAAAGCCCTGCGCAGTGTGCTGGGCGCGGTGCAGGTGATAACCAAAGACGGTGAAAAGTTCCTGATTAAATACCAAGCCGCGCCGGAAAAGGTGATTGCTGAAATCAACGGTGCGATCGGGCGGGCAGGCGCTTAGATAACGGGCTTTGAAATTCGGCCAATCCCCGCTATACCCTTCAAAACATCGCCCCAACCTGCGAGCCGCGCCATGCTTACCCTCACCAATGCCCGCCTGATTAATCCCGAAACCGGAACCGAAACCCTCGGCGGTGTGCGGATTGAAGAGGGTATGATTGCTGAAATCTTGCCGGAAGGGGCCGAGGGCCATGATTGCGGCGGCAAATGCCTCGCGCCCGGCATCATTGATATCGGGGTGAAAATTGGCGAACCGGGCGAGCGCCACAAGGAAAGCTTCCGCACCGCCGGGCGCTCGGCGGCGGCGGGGGGCGTGACCACCATGGTGACGCGACCAGATACCACCCCCGCCATTGACAGCCCCGAGCTGCTGGACTTTTTCAACCGCCGCGCGGCTGAGCTGGCACCCGTGAATGTGCTGCCTATGGCCGCGCTTACCAAAGGCCGCGACGGGGCGGAAATGACCGAGATCAGCTTCCTGAAAGACGCGGGCGCCGTGGCCTTTACTGATGGCGACCGCCCGCTGCAAAACCCCAAAACCCTGCAACGGGCGCTGACTTATGCCGCCGATTTAGGGGCATTGGTGATCGGCCATCCGCAGGAGCCAACGCTCTCGAAAGGGGCCTGCGCCACCTCTGGCCCGCTGGCCGCGCTGATGGGGCTGCCGAGCGTTTCACCCTTGGCCGAGCGTATCCAGCTAGAGCGCGATATGGTTTTGGTCGAGATGACGGGCGCGCGCTACCATGCTGACCAGATCACCACGGCGGCGGCTTTGCCCGCCCTTGAGCGCGCCAAAAAGGCGGGGTTAAAGGTGAGCGCGGGGGTGTCGGCCCACCACCTGACGCTGAACCAGTTTGACATCGAGGGCTACCGCACCTTCTTCAAGCTTAAGCCGCCGCTACGGGCCGAGGATGACCGCCTCGCCGTGGTGCAGGCCGTGCAATCGGGGCTGATTGACATTATCTGCTCGATGCACACCCCGCAAGACGAGGAAAGCAAACGCCTGCCATTTGAAGAAGCCGCCAGCGGGGCGGTGGGGCTGGAAACGCTGCTGCCTGCTTGTATGCAGCTTGTTCACGCGGGGCACTTAACGCTGCCGGAACTTTTCCGCGCGCTGGCTTTGAACCCCGCCAAGCTGCTGGGGCTTAGCGCTGGGCGGCTAGCGGTGGGCGCGCCTGCTGATCTTATTCTGTTTGACCCGAGCAAACCCTTTGTGCTGGAGCGCGCCAAGCTGCATTCAAAATCCAAAAACACGCCTTATGATCTGCGCCGTATGGAGGGCGTGGTGCTGCAAACTTATGTCGCGGGGGCGCAAGTCTTTCCGCTGGCAGAATAGGAGACCGTTATGGTGCCATCCGTTTTTCGTTTTTGGGGCGCGCAGCCCGGCTGGGAGGCCGCTTGGCCGTGGCTGTTGGCGATTTTGCTGGTCGCCTACCTGCTTGGCTCTATTCCCTTTGGGCTGCTGGTCAGCAGGTTTATGGGGCTGGGCGATGTGCGCAATATCGGCTCGGGCAATATCGGCGCAACCAATGTTTTGCGCACAGGCAGCAAAAAGGCGGCGCTTTTAACCCTGCTGCTGGATGGCGGCAAGGGCGCGGTGGCGGTGCTGGTAGCGCGGTATCTGTATGGAGATACTGCCGCGCAGGTGGCCGCACTCGGGGCTTTTCTGGGCCATATATTTCCGCTCTATCTGCGCTTTAAGGGCGGCAAAGGGGTGGCGACTTTTCTGGGCATCCTGTTGGCGCTGCATCCGCTCACCGGCCTTGCGGCCTGCCTTACATGGCTGACCACGGCCTTGCTTTTTCGCATTTCATCGCTGGCGGCGCTGGTGGCGGCGGCTTCGGCCCCGCTATGGCTGTGGGTGTTTGGCCTGACCACCAGCACCGGCCTTGGCCTGCTGTTAGCGGCGCTGATCTGGTTGCGGCACGGGGCCAATATCCGGCGTATTCTGGCAGGACGTGAGCCGCGGATCGGGGGTTAGGCTTGTGTAAAAGCCGTGTGCGCCCGTGCGAAGCGGTCGATGTTTTCGGCGGTATAGGCGGCGTAGTCGATATCCAGCTCTGAAATCACTTCTGACACCATGCTCCACATCACCTCGCGCATGAGCGAGGCGCATTTCATTGCGTGATAGCGGCGCAACAGGGCCGCACTTGGCGGGGTGCCGTAGTAAAGCGTGAGCATATCGTGCTCTTGCGCCTCGGTCAGGTTGTTATTGCTGGCCAGCCCGCCGAGGTCAAACAGGGGGGTGTTAAAGCCGGCGTAATCCCAGTCAATCAGCCACAGGCGGGTGCCGTCGTCCAGAATATTGGCGGCCATCAGATCATTATGGCCAAAGACCAGCTCTATCGGGCCAATGACGGTTTCGAGGTTATCTGCAATCTTCAGGTAGTGCGCAACCTTGGCCTGATAGGGGCTGCTATGGGCGGCGAGCGTGGCGGCGTAATCACGGATCACGTGAAACACCCAAAACATCAGCGCAGGGCCGCGCATATGCCGGGGCATGTCATGGTGGCAGCGGCACATCAGCTCTACGATGCGGGGCAAATACCGGGGCTGGCCCACATCGGATTCGCCCAACGTTTTGCTCTCGATATGCCGAATAACGGTGAGGCCATGATCGGCAAATACCACCTCGGGGGAAAGCCCCGCTGCATGGGCGGCCCGGCTGGCGGCCAGCTCGTTAAAGCGCATCACATGATGGGCCGGAATACCCTGCCCCAGCCGCACCACGTATTTCTGCGCCCCGTCGGCCACGGTGAAATTCAGGTTGGTGCGCCCGCCGCCCAGCGGGGTGGCCTCAACGCTACCCTGCCAAATTGGCAAAGCCTGTATGCGGTTAATTTCGGCTTCATGCATGCTGGCCCCTCCGGTGAACAGTTTGGCGATCTGGCGTTCCTACACAAGAGAAATAAGATGAAAATACAATTATATGCCCGCACAAAATACTACTGGCAACCAGCGGCAGCCGGAACTTTTCAGCGACCTGCGCGATGCTGGCGCGCAACGACGTGGCCGTAACCGTTGCCAGCGCCTAAAGCTGCCCCAACAGCGCGCGGTGGCGGTTGAGGAAATCGGCTTTTACGCGCATCGGGGGGCGCAGAGGGAGCACCTCGTTGTCAATGCCGGCCAGTTTTGGCACTCCGAATAGTTTGCCCGCTTCCTTTGGTTCGAACCCCGCGATTTGGATGGCCTCTAGCCACGCCGATATTTTATCCGCCCGTTTGATTTGCTTTTTCACCGCATCCGGCACCTGCCCTGGCAGGCCAAAGCGCAGCAGAACGGCGCTCATCAGGCGCTCATCCAGCGCTTTATATTCTGGGCCAACGGCGGATTTTACGGGGGAGATCATATCGCCAATCACATATTCCGGCGCGTCATGCAGCAGGGCCACCATGCGCCATTGCGCTGCCGCTTTGGGCGCGATCTGCCCGTAAATCCGCTCGACCAACAGCGAGTGCTCGGCGACTGAATAAGGAAACTCGCCCTTGGTTTGCCCGTTCCAGCGCGCCACAAAGGCGAGGCCGTGGGCGATGTCTTCGATTTCGATGTCGAGCGGCGCGGGGTTTAGCAGGTCTAGCCGCCTGCCAGAAAGCATGCGTTGATAGGCGCGGGGGGGCATATGGGGCTCCGTGGTTTGTGCAGGTTGTATATAGAATAGAATCCTGCTACTTGGCGAGGCGAAAACTACCCGAAAATGATGGAGCGCCCGATGGCCGACTATATTGTAAAAGACATTAACCTCGCAGAGTATGGCCGCAAGGAGCTGGATATTGCTGAAACCGAAATGCCGGGCCTGATGGCGCTGCGCGAAGAATACGGCGAAAAGCAGCCGCTTAAAGGCGCGCGCATTGTTGGCTCGCTGCACATGACCATCCAGACAGCGGCGCTAATGGAAACGCTGGTGGCGCTGGGGGCCGATATCCGCTGGGCGTCGTGCAACATTTTCTCGACCCAAGATCACGCTGCGGCGGCTATGGCGGCAGCAGGCATTCCGACCTTTGCGATCAAGGGCCAGTCACTCACCGAGCATTGGGATTATCTCGATAAGTCTTTCCAGTTCCCTGAAGGCGCGAACCTCATTCTGGATGATGGTGGCGATGCTACGCTCTATGTGCTTTACGGCGCGCGCGTTGAAGCCGGCGAAACCGACCTGATCGAAACCCCGACGTCTGAGGAAGAAGAAGCGATTTTTGCCCAGATCAAAAAGCGCATGGCGCAAAGCCCGGGCTGGTTTACCAAAACTCGTGATGCAATTTTGGGCGTGTCCGAAGAAACCACCACCGGCGTGCACCGTCTTTATGAATTGTTCGAGAAGGGCCAGCTGCCCTTCCCCGCGATCAACGTGAATGACTCTGTGACCAAGTCAAAATTCGACAATAAATATGGCTGTAAAGAGAGCCTTGTGGATGGTATCCGCCGCGCGACAGATACCATGATGGCCGGTAAAACCGCTGTGGTTTGTGGCTACGGCGATGTGGGCAAAGGCTCGGCGGCCAGCTTGAGCGGTGCGGGTGCGCGGGTTAAAGTTACAGAGATCGACCCGATTTGTGCGCTTCAGGCGGCCATGGACGGTTTTGAGGTTGTCGCTTTGGAAGACGTGGTTTCTACGGCTGATATTTTCGTAACCACCACCGGCAACAAAGACGTGATCCGCATTGAGCATATGCGCGAAATGAAGGACATGGCGATTGTCGGCAATATTGGCCACTTTGACAACGAAATTCAGGTGGCGGCGCTGCAAAACCACAAATGGACCAACATCAAAGACCAGGTGGATATGATCGAAATGCCGAGCGGCAACCGGATGATCCTGTTGTCCCAAGGCCGCTTGCTCAACCTTGGCAACGCTACCGGGCACCCGTCTTTCGTGATGTCGGCCAGCTTTACCAATCAGGTGTTGGCCCAGATCGAGCTTTGGGAAAACGACGGCAAGTATAAAAACGAGGTTTATATCTTGCCCAAGCATCTGGATGAAAAAGTGGCGCGCCTGCACCTTGAGCGCATTGGCGTGAAGCTCTCCAAACTGTCCGACGAGCAGGCCGATTATATCGGCGTAAGCGCAGACGGGCCGTTTAAGCCTGAGCATTACCGCTATTAGAGGATAAAGGTGAAAGGCTATTAAGCTGCGTGCAATGGTGGGGTAAAACCCCACCCTACGGGCGCTCCATTCGGGGCGCCCTTTTTAATGCGATTCAAATTTTACGGGCTATTTGTTTGCGATCACCCGTGCCCTTTGCTATCCATAGTTAAAGGTTCGGGCAGAAGCCCCATTGGGAACATCAGGTTCCACCACCCCTACAGTTTGCAGTTGGCCGCGAGGTTGGGCGAGGCGCAGAGCATATGCTTTGCGTGGGTGGGCGGAGGGGCAGCTTGCGCAAGCTGCCCCTCCGACTTCTTTTAAAGCATTCACCTTACACATAGAGCATAGCATTGAACTTGGCCCCACGCTTCGGCTAGGGTCGCCCCACATGAAAAAAGGGGGACCCTGATGGACCTGCTCTACGCTAATGACAAACCAGGCCGCTACCCGAAATCTTACTGGGCCAGTGTGGCCATGCCGCTGGCCCCGTTTCCGCCGCTCAAGGGCACGGTAAAGGCCGATATTTGCGTGGTGGGCGCGGGGTTTACGGGGCTGTCATCCGCGCTGCATCTGGCCGAGGCCGGCTATAAGGTGGTGCTGCTAGAGGCCCAGCGGGTGGGCTTTGGCGCATCGGGCCGCAATGGCGGGCAAGTCGGCTCTGGCCAGCGGGTTGAGCAGGATGAGCTTGAAAAGATGGTCGGCGAAAGCAAGGCCCATGCGCTGTGGGGGCTGGGTGAGGCCAGCAAGGAGTGCGTGCGCGGGCTGATCTCTAAGCATAGCATCGACTGCGACTGGCGCGATGGCGTGCTGCACGCCGAACTGAAGCCGAAAAACCTGCATCATAGCGTGGCTTACGCCGAAATGCTGCAAACCCGCTATGGCTATGATGCGATCTCGGCGCTGGATGGCGATGCGATTCGCCAGCATATCGGCTCCGAGGCCTATTGCGGCGGCACGCTTGATATGGGCGCGGGCCATTTGAACCCGCAGAAATACGTGCTCGGGTTGGCGCGGGCGGCGCAGAAAGCGGGCGTTGAGATTTATGAAGGCTCTAAGGCGCTTAGCCATGACGGGGCGCATGTGCGCACCGAGCAAGGCCATGTGGTGGCTGATTTCCTGATTCTCGCGGGCAATGGTTATATGGGCGGGCTGTCCAAACCCGTGGCGCGGCGGGTGATGCCGATTAACAATTTCATTGTGGCAACAGAACCGCTGGGCGAAGAGCTGGCCAATAGCCTGATCCCGCAAGATGTCGCGGTGGCCGATAGTAAATTCGTGGTGAATTATTTTAAACGCTCTGCTGATCACCGGATGGTTTTTGGCGGCGGCGAAAGCTATGGCTACAAGTTTCCTACCAATATCGCCGCCAAGGCGCAAAAGCCGATGCTGGAGATTTTCCCGCAGCTAGCAAGGGCAAAAATTGATTACGCATGGGGCGGCACGCTGGCGATTACCATGAACCGGATGCCGAATTTCGCCCGCCTCGCCCCGAATGTGCTCAGCGCCTCGGGTTATTCCGGCCACGGGGTGGCCATGGCCAGCCTTGCCGGCGAGATTTTGGCCGAAACCATCCAAGGCACCGCCGAGCGGTTTGACCTGTTTAGCAGCACTAAGCCCCCTCGCTTTCCCGGTGGCCCCGCGCTTAAAACCCCGCTATTGGCGCTGGCCATGAGCTATTACGCCCTGCGGGACCGGCTATAGCGGTATAAATACCACAATCCGGATAATTCTTGCGATTGCCGTAGCGTAAAGATTGACCGGCGAATTGACGCCTAGGTAAGCTACAACAGATAAAGATTTCTGGGAGGAAGCTATGAAAAAACTAGGTTTTGCAGCGGGCGCAGCCCTTTTGGCCAGTACCGCAATGGTGCAAGCTGGCGGGATTGAGCGCACAGCTCAGTCTGTTGACATCATTTTTGAAGAAGGCACGCTGGCCGAGTTTGGCATTTCTTATGCCATGCCTTCGGTTTCGGGTGTTGACCCTGCCGTTTTGGCTACAGGGGTTATGTCGCCGAATTACACCTCCTTTTCGGGCGGGTATAAAACGGACCTGAGCGATAAGGTCGGCCTTGCGATTATTTTTGACCAGCCATTTGGCTCGCTCGCAGAGTATACGGCCGGGTTTTACACCGGCACGGCAGCGGACCTCACGTCGTCAGCGGTCACTGTGGTTGGCAGCTATGATGTATCCGATCGCTTTATGGTTTATGGTGGCGGCACCTACCAAAGCATGCAAGCCACGGCCGCTGTTCCCTTTGTTGGCGGCTATACCATAGTTGCCGACGCGGATGCGGGCTTTGGCTATGTTTTGGGCGCAGCCTACCAAATTCCGGATATCGCCTTGCGGGCGGCGCTCACCTATCGCTCTACGGTTTCTACCACCCATAGCACGCTGGAATTTGGCGCGATTCCTGGCACCATGAACGTAACCACGCCGCAATCTATCAATCTGGAATTCCAAACCGGCGTTAACCCCAAAACACTGGTTTTCGGCTCGATCCGCTGGGTTAACTGGTCTGCCTTTGACCTGACACCGCCAAACTATCCGCTGGGCGCATTGGTTGCTTATACCGATGACCGTGTGACCTATAACCTTGGCGTTGGTCGCAAGCTTTCCGATAAGCTTTCAGCGGCGGTTACGGTGGGTTATGAGGCCAACCTGCACGGAGCCCCAAGCCCGCTGGCCCCGACAGATGGGTTCTTCAGCCTTGGTGGCGGCCTGACCTACACCATGGGCAACACCAAAATTTCGGCCGGTGCCAAATATATCTGGCTCGGAGATTCCGTCGGCGCAGCTGGCTCATTCACCAACAACTCCGCTATCGGGGTTGGGGTCAACTTCTCTGTTGCGATGTAGATCGTAAGCGTTATGAAAACAAAAATGGCCCGGAGTTCGGGCCATTTTTTTATGTCTTATGAAAAGATAAAGGCGTTTACCCAGCCTTCATCATCCGCTTGATCAGCCCGTTTTTAAGCACGAACTGATGGTAAAGCGCGGCGGCAATATGCAAGACTACAAAGACCATCAGCACGGTTTTCAGCACCAAATGCGCGGTGTCTGCCAGTTCGATCTGGCCAAACCATGCCAGCGCGCCGCTTACAGGGGTCAGCAGCAGGGCGAGGTAAAGGATGCCATGGGTGGCATGGGCCACCATTTTCATCTTTGGGCTCTCGTCTTCCGGCAAGGCCGGCGCGCCTTTGAGGAAGCGCATCAGCACCCGCACCAGCATTAGCGCAAAGGTTAACAGGCCCGCCAAGACGTGGGCGCGGGCAAATACGGGGATATTTTCGGCGCTAGAAGCCGAGGTGATGCCGACCAGCGCCACGAACTCTTCCATCGCCTCAGCGCCGAGAAATTGAAAGAGAATCAGCAGGGCAATGGCCCAGTGCAGAATGATTTGAATACGGGTGTAGCCGCTGGATACCGGTGCCATGACATGTCCTTTATGTGGTTATGTTAGCCGCTACTTACAGCCAAATTCGGAAATTACAATATGTGGTGTGAATTAAATATGAAAGTTGTGGCCGTGGCGCGGGCTAAAGCAGGCCTAATTCGGTGAGCCTGTTGATGTAGCGCTTGCGGTGGGATTCTTGTGAATAAGTTTGCAAAACCAACGCTTTGCCCCGCATGGCGCGCTGTTTTGCGGCAGTGGGGTTGGTGCGCACATCTTGCATGGCTTGGGCTAAGGCCTCGTGGTTGATCTCGGCCCAGAAGGCGTGGTCAAGCGGATAAATCGGCTCGCCGGGGCGCACCAGCCGCTTGCGCCAAGGCACCACCAGTGCGGTAGCTGCTGTGCAAAAATCTTGCGTGCCGGCGTAATCAGTGGCAATCACGGGCGTGCCGAGCGCCATCGCATAGGCAGGCACATAGCCAAACCCCTCCGCGCGATGCGGCGACACCAGCGCGGTGGCCGATGCGATCAGCCCGAGATATTCGGCAAAGGGCAGATGCTCTTGAAACAGAATAATCCGCTTGTCCCGCGCCATCAGCTTTTGGATGATCGACATCTGTTTTTCAGGGTCACCCCAATGATTTTTCGGCGGTTTCGAGGTTTTGATCACCAGCCGCGCCTGCGGGTCGCCCTCAAAGGCCATCTGGAAAGCCAGCACCGCCGCCAGCGGGTTTTTGCGCGCCACGGAAGAGTGGAGATCAAAGCTCAGCAAAAAGAACGGCTGGTCGGGGGCGAGGCCAAGGCGGGTGGGGTCAAACGGGGCGGGGGCGGGCAGATCAAACCCTTTGCCGACCCATGTGACAGGGATATCATAGGCGCGCTGATAGATTTTCTGCACAAAACGCGAGGGAGCCCAGACCTCGTCTAGCACCTGCCCCGCCAGCGCGTGGGCGGCGGGAATGTCTTCCAGTTCCCATAGCAGAAATCCGATATGGGTGGTGCCTTTGCTGTGGTGGCGCAGCATGTGCGCCGGAATGGCATCGGCATTTACATGGTGCAGGCAAAAGCGGCGGGTGGGGTGCAGGCCCGCCAGCGCGGTTTCGGACATGCGCTGGTTTTGCCCGAGTCCGGTATCGGTGGCACTATCGCCGGTGGTGAGAATTTCGGGCCGGCTGGCGGGGGGCGGCAGCGCGGCCAGCGCCGCAAGGGCGGGATAGCTGGCAAAGGCGCGGGCGGCAAACCATGGGGCCAGTTCGGTGGCCGCCCATGGTCTTTGCAGCCGTTGAATGCCGGAAAGCGGCGCGTGGGCCAATACGGCGGTGAGGCATTGCAGGCGGGTAATGCCGCCCGAGATCGGGGTGTTGAGCCAGTGCGCCAGCGCGGGCGGCACGGATTTTTCAGTGCCGTAAAATCGCGCATTCTCCATGATCACCCGCAGAGCGGCGGCGATGCCCTCGGGGGTGAGCGGTGTATCGATTGGCGCGAGCGCGGGCCGATGCATGGCGTGGCTGTAGATCTTTGGCGCTTGGGTCAGGAACCAGCTGCGATAAGCGCGGGCGCTTTCGGGGCTATTTAGCGGGAATCGCTCAAACAGGCGGCGGGCTTGGTGGATATGCAGCATAAAGCCCGACATCTCGACCCCGTGCACGGGTGGCGCGGGGCTGTCAGCAAACGGCGCGGCGGTGATAAACCCGCCGGGTTTGGCCAGCACCGGCAAGCCACCTTCGCCGAAATGGTTGATGATCTCGACCAGCATTTTTACCTCGCCATAAAGCGGGTCGGTATCCGGTAGGCGGTTAAAGGCGGCGCGTAGCCAGACGGGGGTGAGTCGCACCACGCCCTTGGCCCCGTGCTTAACCGCCAGCTTCAGGCTTGCCAGCTCGGCCTCTTCCGGTGTGGTGGGGTGGGGCAGAGTGCCGAGCAGCGGGGCCACCACCTGCTCGGGCGGAGTTTTTTGCCGTGTCAGGCGCAGCGCACGCGGGCGCAGCAGCTTGGCGAAGCCCGCCAGCGCCACCATCGCCAAATGGTCGGGCTTTTTCAGTAGTCGGGGGCGAAACACCACCACCGTGCGGCGTGACCGCCAGAGCAGGTGCCAGACCAGCCCGAGCCGCCGGATGCGCTCTAGCCAGCGGGGCCGTGGGCTGCTCTGGCTGATTTGGGCAAAATCCAGCCCCTCAGGGTAAAGCACCACAGTGTCCAGCGCGGTGAGCAGGCGGGTGCGGTCCGCCAGATAAGCCGCTTTGGGGGCGAATCGGAGCTGGTCAAGGCTGTAAGCAGGGCCAATGGTGGTGCAGGGGCGCACATCAAACCCCGCCGCATCGAGGTGAAAAACAACCCGCCCCGCATGGCGCGCGGCCACATTGCCCTTGGGGGGCAGGGGCGCAATCACGCGGATGATCTTTGGCGGCATCGGTTTCTCGGCTGTTCACGGGCCGCGCACGGCAGGTTGATTGAACTTTATGCGATCACCCCTTCAAAAACCAGCCCAAAGGCGCTATATGTATCAGTGGCGGGCGCTGGTCGTTGCGTGCAAAGGACCCATCCTAGTGGCCTTAATTCAACGAAAGGGAGCTGGCTCTGTGACTGGCCGTGGCCTATCACACCTCGCACCCACCTGGTTCTCCAGGCTCTCGAGGATCAGACCCCTTCACGGATGCTCCGGACCCGCCACCAATTTTTAAGGGTTTTTATGGCCATTGCCGATGAAAAACAGGCCGCGCGTAAGGCCGCTATGGTTGTGCGCAAGCAGGCCCATATGGCGGCCACGGGCGCGGGCAATGCTGCCGCTAGGCACCTGCTTGGCTGGCTTGAAACCCTGCCTGATGTGCGGGTGATTTCGGGCTATATGCCCATTCATTCCGAGCTTGATATTTTGCCCGCCATGCAGGCGCTGCACGCGCGGGGCTTTCATGTGGCCGTGCCGGTGATTATGGCTAAGGCCCAGCCGCTGCGCTTTCGGCAATGGGTGCCCGATACCCTGATGCAGCGCGGGGCGTTTGGCGCGATGGTGCCAGAGGCGGGCGCGTGGCTGCGTCCCGATCTGCTGCTCTGCCCGATGCTGGCTTTTGATACCACCGGCCAGCGCATGGGTTATGGTGGCGGGTTTTATGATCGCACGCTGGCCGAGCTGGCCCCCGTGCGGGCCATGGGCTTTGCTTACGCGGCGCAGCAGGTGGCCAGCCTGCCCCATGAGCCAACCGATATGCCATTAGACGGGGTGATCACTGAAAGCGGAATTATGTGGCCGCCGCGAGGCTAGCCCTGAACCGCGCGCGCCCGCATGGCGGCCGCTTTTAGCTCTTCGGCGATTTCTTCGGCTTCTTCTGGCTCGAAATCCAGCGGGATTTCGAGGTTTTCGGCTTCGATAAAGAGCCGCACCATGCCCTGATCTGTCGGTCCGATCTGCAAATTTGCCGCAATTTCGCTCTGTTTGTTAATGCCCATTGTGCATCCTTTCCGTTTTGCCATTGGGGTAGCGCCGAATTTGCCCCTTGGCAAGCATCTTTGGGCTTGCATTTAGGCAAGCGCGGCTGTAATTCACCGAACAGTGCCGGCGTAGCTCAGTAGGTTAGAGCGCTTGATTGTGGATCAAGAGGCCCCCTGTTCAAATCAGGGCGCTGGTACCATTTTACTGGATATTTTTGATAGGCTATAAGGCGGTGCGTGAGCGCAGGTTTGATCTGTGTTGCTGAAAGGCGGCCCCGTAGAACCGAAAAACGGCGGCTTGGATGTGATCCAAACCGCCGTTCAAAATTCTAGTCGATTGAGGTTGCCCTCAAATCAATCCTAAGCCAGCGCGAGCTGAGCAGCGGATTCTTTGCCGTTACGACCTGTTTCCAGCTCATAAGTAACTTTCTGGTTGTCGTCCAAGCCGGAAAGGCCTGCTGCTTCAACAGCTGAAATGTGAACAAACACATCGCTGCCGCCATTTTCTGGCTGAATGAAGCCGAAGCCTTTTGAAGGGTTAAACCATTTTACGGTGCCGTTAGCCATCCGAGTATCTCCTAATATATCCACCCACGAAATGCGGTGGCTTGGTGCAGTGTGATCTTATGTAGAAATCAACGAACTGCATAGGAGTCGGAAACCTCGGTGAAAGAATACTTCACAAGGGCTATGTAGGGCCAAAGCGCGGCAAATACAAGATGTGAAAAACATTTGTTTGCACTATTTTATTCGGCCCGATTCTGCTGCGCGCGAGCGGAAGTGCTCAACCAGGGGTATCTTTCCCCAAAATTTGCGGCTCTGTGCGGGCGGCGCAGGCGCTGCGTGGGCAAATGCGGCAGGTGATTCCGACCGGCTGTGCGGCCCCTAATTCGGGCAGCCAATCGGCGAGCAGGGCGCGTTGTTCGTAGTGAATAATCAGCATGGCGGTGTTTAGCTCGGCGGGGCGGCCAAAGGCGGGGGGGGATTGGGCCTCGGCAACGGCAAGACCGATGAACTTATGCCTCCCGGGCAGCTCTAGCAGGGCCGTGACGGGGGTTTGTGGGGTGGAAAGCGCCTGAAACAGCGGCCAAAGCGGGCAGGCATTGCCGTGGCGCGGGAAAGCGAAATCGGCGATCGGGCGGCGGAAAAGCGCGCGGCCAGCGGCGTTGGCAACGATCAACCCCATGGGCGGCGCTGCGGTTTGGGCGGGGTCCTGGAAGGCCAGCCGGCGCAGAGCGGTGTGCAGGTTGGTGCCGAAAGCTTGCGCAATTTCGCCGGGGTCATAATGGCTGTGTCGTGCTCGTTTGGTGAATTCACTTTGCGGCATGGCTTGGGCGTCACGGGCGTAGTTTTGCAGAAATTCGGTCACCAGCCGGTTGGTTTCGGGGTTTTCCAGTGTGCCGTCATC
>Ga0256840_1000629_pt1 | contig 35451 bp, 32 predicted proteins | sample 355202metaG_FD_185969 | JGI IMG/M metagenome (GOLD analysis project Ga0256840, IMG submission 185969) | Hydrothermal vent microbial communities from Mid Atlantic Ridge, Atlantic Ocean - 355-202 | ecosystem: Environmental > Aquatic > Marine > Hydrothermal vents | place: Atlantic Ocean: Mid...
TATATCTCCTATAAACGAGATGATTTCATCCAGAGAGCTTTTAAAATGCTCTATTTTTGGATAGATTAACTCTCCCTTTGAGTAGAGTTTTGCTACCTCTTTATCGTTTTTTATCTTTGTGATTATCGGTATATCCTCGTTTTTGCAATAAATCTCAACACTATCATCTCCTATGCCATATCTGTTTATGATGACTCCAAACTTTTGCTTCAAAACTCTCATAGTTTCGACTGCGAGTTTTAGGTCATTTAGTCCAAAAGGGGTGGCTTCTGTGATGAGTATAGCAAAGTCACTTTCACGACTAGCCTCTATGACAGGACAACTGGTTCCCGGAGGTGCATCAAAGATTTTTATACAATCTTTAAAATTCTTCTCTACATATTCGATAGTTTGGGATATCATAGGAACTGCCATCTCTTGCCCCAAATCCAATCTACCCTCTATAAAACTGAAGTTTTGTGCTTGATACTCTTTTATCTCTCCGATTTTTTGAGGATTCATAGGAAGTGAGTTTGTTGGACATAGTTCGCTACACGCATAGCAACTATGGCAAAGTTCAGGAAAAACCAAGATCTCAGAGGGGAGTGCTACGATAGCATTAAAATTGCATACTTTTGCACACTCTCCACAGAGTATGCACTCCTCACTTTCCCACTTTGGCACCATTTTGTTACAAATCTGCTCATTTTTAAGAGACGACTTTATAAATAGTGCTGAGTTTGGCTCCTCTACATCCAAGTCACAAAGCACAACTTCTTGAGCTTTGCTGGCAAGATATGATGTAAGATTTGTGGAAATGGTGGTTTTTCCTGTTCCACCTTTTCCACTTGCGATTGTGATTTTTAGATTATCTATTTGCATTTTGGTTTCTATTTGCACCATTCCCTCTGCCGTTGCCTGCACCAAAGCCTACACCGTTTCCACGGCAGGCTTGAGTATTTCTATTTCTTCCACCTGTCCCATCTCTTCTACCCATGCCGTTGCCTGCGCCATTGCCTCTTCCTGCTCCTAAACCTCTTGAGCCTCTTTCTTGTCCTTTTCCTCTCATGATAGTCTCCTTATTTTTGGATAAACTTTTTACACCCTTTTTGTGGGGTGCCACTGTTTGTTGTGAACTCTTTGTCTCCATCTAAAAAGAGTTGGTATCTTTTACACTCATTTCTCTTAACGCATTTGTCATTATTGCACGCTACTACTTTTTCACTCATTTGTCTCTCCTGTACTTCTAAAATTTTATGATTCAAAATGGCATCAGCTATCTTTTTTCTAGCTGATTCTATGAGTCTTGAGAAAGTAGGACGAGAGATATTCATTTTGTCTGCACACTCTTGTTGATATAAAGATTTCAAATCAGAGAGCCTTATCGCCTCCATCTCATCTTCATATATGGCAACAGTTTCTAGCAAGTCTCCTCTAATCCCACAAGGTTTAAAGCAAATCTCACTATGATCAGCATTGATATTTCTATTTTTTCGTCTTCTTCCGCAAGGATTCATTTCATAGCCTTTTGAACATATGTGCGAAATTATATCGAACATATGTTCAAAAGTCAAGAGAAATATCTTAAAAAAGTGCTATAATAAGGTCAGTTAATAAAAAGAAAGGAGTCAAAATGTTAAAAGTCATATTAGACGAAAAAGAAGCGATAGCTATCATAGAGCCGATAGATGCATTAAGCAAAGAAGATTTTGATTTTGCAAATGAGATTATAAACCCATTTATCAAACAGCATGGAAAATTGAATGGTATCATTATCTATACTAAATCTTTTCCCGGTTGGGATTCGTTTGGCGCACTTATAAGGCATTTGAAGTTTATAGATAATCACGAGAAAAAAGTTTCACATGTAGCATTTGTCACAGACTCGATAATCGGAGAATTTGCCGAACATGTAGCGAGCCATTTTGTCAGTGCAAAAGTAAAAACTTTTAAATTTGACGAGCTAGAGGATGCTAAGAAGTGGATAAAAAATAGCTAATTTAGCTATTTTTTATCGCTCATTGTCACATCCAATAAAGTTTGAGAATAACTTTGAATCATTGTAAATGCTTTGTTCTGAGTGTATACTTACTTAAAATAAATTTATTAATGCTATAATTATAAACATAGTTTAAATAAAGGGATAATGTGAATTTAATGGCTATAGACCTTTTTTGCGGCGCAGGCGGTTTAACACAGGGTTTGCATGATGCTGATTTTAAAACATTATTAGCTATAGATATTGAACCAGTAGCAATAGAAACTTTTAAAATGAACCATGCTAAAAAAGTTCCTCATATCCTTAAACAAGATATTAAAGATTTAACTGCTGAAACGATATTTAAACTAACTGGTTTAAAAAAAGGTGAGCTTGATCTTTTAGCTGGTTGTCCTCCTTGCCAAGGGTTTTCTTCAATGCGTACCAAAAACGGTAAAGTAAAAATTGATGACTCTCGTAATGATTTAGTATTTCAATATATGCGCTTAGTAAGAGAACTTTTACCAAAAGCCGTGATGATGGAAAATGTACCCGGTCTTGCAAAAGATGATCGAATGAAAAAAGTTTTAAATGAGTTAAAAGAACTTGGATACCATGTAGATGATGATACGGTTCAAGTAGTTAATTTAGCAGATTACGGTGTTCCTCAACGCAGAAGGAGAATGGCATTAGCAACGGTTAAAGAAAGACCGTTTACTCTTAAAAAACCAAACATGAAAAAGAAAACCGTAAAAGATACTATAGGAGGAAAAAATACACTACCTCCCGTAGGAACCAGCGGTGATATACTTCATGATTGGAAAACAAGAAGAACACAAAAAATGCTAGACTATTTTAAAGTTTTACCAAAAGACGGGGGAAGCCGAAGCGATACACCAAGAGAGTATTGGAGACCTTGTCATCTTAAGTACCCTCAAGGCTTTAAAGATGTTTACGGACGAATGAAGTGGGATGATGTAGCACCTACAATTACAGGTGGATGCGACAACCCTTCTAAAGGGCGTTTCATTCATCCTGAAGAAAATCGAGCTATCACCCTCAGAGAAGCAGCTCTGCTTCAAACATTTCCTAAAGACTATAAATTTGCTACTTCAAAAGGAAAAACGGGTGTTGCACTTATGATAGGTAATGCTTTGCCTCCGAAGTTCATCAAATATATTTCTTCGCAGTTAAAAGAAACCCTATTATCTACTGATAAGAGCGTCTAAGATATTCAGATTCATTAAAACCAACTCTTGACAATTGTGCGGCAAATTTATTTAAGATTGCTTGTGCTTTATCTCTTTTAAGATTTGAAATCCATATATATTTATTATCTTTATCATCAAAAAAATACCAAAAATCACCTTCTTTTTTAGCTAAAAGAGGTTCCGTATCAAACCCATCTTTTTTCTTGAGTATGATAACGGCAAGATTTTCAGTTTTATAATCTATAGCAAATTTTCTATATTTATTATCTTGTATAATTAACTCAAATTTTTTATTTGTTGCTGTCTCTTCTCTTAATGTTAACGGTAAAATTATAAAGGGTGCTGTTCCACATTTTATTCTAGCAGCATCACATCTTGGAACAATACAAATAAAATACGAATCAGTATACTGTTTTTTTATAACTGTTCCTAAGGTCATAATTGGTTCAGGAGAATCATATTGTTTTTTTATTGTGGATAATATAGAAAGTTCTTTTTCAAGCTTTTCAGCTTTATTGTTATCTGAAAACAAATATTTTGTTAAATCTTTTATTGGTTTTTTCTTTTTTGCTTCAAGAAGTCTACAATTGATAGCTGGATCACATTCTTTCTTATCATTAAGGTTACAGTACCCATTTTCAAAAATATTTTGTAAAAGTTCTAATAATTTTTCTTTATTTTCTATGATTTTATTTTTCCCATCATCGGTACCTATATCACATGATGCATCCAAATCAAAAGTATTAATAATTCTATTATTATCATCATTATTATTAAACTGATAATTTTCATCAAGAAAAAATCTTTTATATCTTTCATCACTAAAATATTTATTAAACCATTTCATAATCTGATCAATATTTAATGCAGTATTTACTTGCGTGTTATCTTCTAATATTGATTGTATTTCTGAAATAAAAATATCTAGCATGAAATTTTCAGCATCTTTGGGGTGGGGAAGTAGCATTCTATGTGATAAGTACGCTTCATCTAGCTCTTTGGAAAACACTCCAAGAATTTTATGAGTATTTTTTCTAAGCTCAGCTAATGACTGTAATGCCATATTTGGAATTAAACCTGCTACTTGACTTGTAAAGTCGTTTATTATAGATTCAACAAGCCCTTTTTCGTCTTTTAAGACATCTTCATCTTTAGGATATCTTTGAGTGGCTTCTTTTGCATAAATTTTAATTTGAAGATTATCATAAATTAAAGAATAAACATCTGGCATTTCTGGCTCTCCGAGTTCATTATCTAAATAATTTTTTACTAATTTTATTTTGTCCTTTAAGTTATTTTCTCCTGAATAAATTACAATATTGCGTAATGATTTTTGAGTATTGCCATTGGTATCTTGTATTATTGACTTTATGAGAGCTTTTGCTGTTTCTCCATCAGTTTCTACAGATTTTAACTTCCAATCTAAAATAACAATATCTGCTTTTTTTAAAATATCTTTATATACTTGTATCTCATTGCCAGTTGGTCTAAGTGTTGTGCATAAAAGACCTTTTTGGGCAAATCCATCTGAAAGTTTTTTTGCATTAAGTTGATGTAGTTTATTATCTTCTACGGAAGTCTGCTTTTTTCTTGCCCTGGTAGTGCCTCTTCCTATTGCAGCTGGCAATTCAGTTGAGGTAGAAATTTGAGTAGGAGATTGACAATCCTCATTAAAAAATGCTTCGTCATCCACAATCACAACCGTTTGAAGAAAATTAGTAATCACACCTTTTGAATATTCTATAAACTCACTCATTTTCTTCATCTTTTTTCAAAATTTCAAATGTAGTACCCTTGTCTGTATCTAATAACTTTATATCATATCCTAATTCATTCAAAGATTGTTTTGCAATATAAAGTCCCATTCCTCTACCTCCCGGTTTACTACTGAAACCAAAGTCAAAAATCACTTCTCGCATCTCTTTTCTAATACCAGGACCGTTATCTGATACAATAAAATGATCATCTAATGTATCAAAAGTAATTGTTTTGTCTTTTATCAAAGAACCTTTTAACCAATATATTGAGTTATCAACAAGATTGATAAAAACCGGATAAAAAGTTGATGGATATCCTTTTTCTAAATGTTTTCTAAAACTATCCGTCACATTAAATGTAATGTCATGTCGTTCAAACCTTATTTTAAAAAGATTTTCTATAAAATCGGATATTTCATATCCTTTGATATTTATCTCTTTGCGATAGAGTCTTCTATTGAGAGGAGTAAATAGAGACAGATAACCGTCAATGTGTTCAAATCCACTTCTGACATCATTATAAATACTTGCAATATTTTCATTAACATCTGCCCATGCTTTTAATCGTCTAAGATTTCTTCTAACTGTACGGATGCTACTATCAAATTCATGATTAATGATGTTGATCGCTATACCTACTTGAGCGAGCTCCATATCTAACTTATGCTGTTCTTGAACTTCACTTAATATTCTCTCATTAGCCTCTTGGACATCAAGATTACTGACGATATTTCCTTCGTCGTCGAATTCCCAGTCAACTCCTTCAAGTAATGTACTAATCGTTTCAAGCGTTTTTTTCTCCCTTTGAGATACTTTTTCTATAATTTCTTCGTACTCAAGTCTTTTAGCTGCTATTTCATCTTCACTCATACCCGAAAAATCTGTTTTATTAAAATCGTCTGCAACGGTTCTTATAGTCTCCTCAATTGTTTTAATACTGTGCTTTGTCGCTTCTTCAACCTCATTTTTCACTTCTTCTTTTTTTTCAGTAACTGTTTTCTTCTCATTATTGATCTCTTTTTTTGTCTCTTTATATATCTCATCTAGTGACTGCTCTATCCTTTTTCTTCTATCTATCTCTAACTGTGCAGTTTCAATTGCTTGAGAAATGATTGAACTTATCTCTTGTCTTTTAGGATTAAATACCGTTTCTATCGCATTGTCTTTTTCAGACTTGTATGTCATCCAAAGATCATTATCTTTTTTCGTTTTGATAGTTACACCGGTTGGACGAGAAATGATATATGATTGTTCAATCTCTTTAAACTTTTCCAAATACCTCTTTTCAATTGCAATAATTTCATAAGCAAGTTTTTCATTATCGCTAAACGAAAGTTTATTATCTATCTCACCGTGAAGATGCTTAATAAGATTATCTGCCTCATCAATATGTTTTAGAGCCTGCATATTCGATAAAGCTCTTTTAAATTTAGCTAAAAAGTTTTTTAGTTTTTCACTTTTTTTCTTTTCTTGTTGTTTCCTTCTGTGATTTGCTTTTAAATGTTCTTCCTTTTCTTTTAAATACAGATCAGCATAGATACCGTCTTCATAGGTAAAATCCTGAGAGAGTCTTTTTAAAAAGTTTTTCAATATCTTTTTAAATTGTTGATATGCTTTATTTTCTTGGAAGCCTTCCCGACCGGCTTTTTCTTTAAGATTTTTATTACTTTTGTGATTTATCTCAATTGCACCAAACATTCTACGATAACTAAAATAACTTCTTAAATTTAAGGTTCTTTCTTTTTCAATTTCTAAAAAATCAAAGTCAATATCTCCATATGGTAAAACACGAATACCGTTTTTATAGATATAGAGCCCTCCTATTTGAAAACATTTAGCTTTTAAAATTTTATAATTTTCTAATGGCATAGATGTTTCCGATGCTTGTCCTTGAATTGCAGCAAAATTTAAAGAAAAAGAACCACATTCAATTTTTTTTCCTTTTGCATCTTTCCATGGCAAATGGTACTCGAGAGGTTCTTGTCCATACATTGTAATTTTTCCATGAAAAGTTCCATATTCATCAAAAATACCCTCAAACCTATGGTCAGCATTTAAAAAATCTTTTGGAGTGAAAAAAGAATCTTGTTTTATAATATCTATAGAAAGGTCATCTGAACGATTATGCCATTTAAAAGATGCTTTGATTTTAGGCGGTTTATGATTCAGTGTCATAGTATTTGTAAAACCGAGTAAATGCTTACGAAGTTTCGAATTTCCCTCAGATTCATTTCCTAAATCTTCTTTGATAATAGGATCAGAAGGTAAAATATAAAAGTGTGTTCCGCTCGAAACTCGTAAGTCAGGTTCTTTCAAAAACTCTGCTTCTTTTAGAGGATCAATAGTAAATTGCTCTAACTCATTGGAAATAGCATGAAATAAATCTTCCGGTACTTTATCTGATAATTGGTGCAAGTTATCTTTAACTTCTTGTATCATGTCGGAAACATCACCAGCACCAGGGAGAGTGCCAGATGAAAAAGTTTTAATCGGAATAGTAATCTCATCGATATTTACACCGGGTATTTCAAACATTTTCCAATTAATAAATGCTGCCACTAAATCATGATAACTTTCTTTATTATCAACAAAGCGTTTTGCTCTTGTCAAAATTAAAACTTGGGGTCCGATAATAGATATTGCAAGTCTTCCGATTCCTTTTTCTCCCATAGACGGACGCTCTTCTTTTGTTGGATCCTTAGGAGGCGGTATCAAAGACTTTGATACATCTACTTTACTATCTGTTCCAAGTGTAAGCCAGCGATTAATGAAATCATCTAAAGTCATTCCTAGACCGTCATCACGCAATACAAAAAGCCCATCAGAAACATAATAATCTACCAATACGTCATCAGCATACGCATCATGTGCATTTTTAAATAATTCATTAATTGCAGTAGGAATACCGGCTATCTGCTGCCGTCCAAGCATATCTACCGTCCTAGCTCTCGTTTTAAAACTTACTGCCTTGTTTTTACTACGCAAGCCACCTTTTAGACATATATTTTCAATAACCTCTTTTGTTGTATATCTTACCGCATTTTGTGCATTGTATTGTTCTTTATTTTCATGCAGAGCTCCATTTGCATCTTTTAACGGGACTTCATTTTTAAACGGTTGATAATCAATCACTTTGGCGTAGAAGTGATCTTGAACTTTTTTATCATCAAAAATGCTATCTATTTTACCATAACCGAAATATACACCTTTTCCTTTTTTAGACTGTTCATAATAAACGAACTCTGAACCTGATTGAATGTAATTTTTGAGCTTTTTAGAAAAATGATATAAAATCCCAATAAAGTTATTGTAGTTTGAGTTATCTCTATATTGAGATAAAATTAAATATTTTTTCATCTCTTATCCATTATTTTCCTGATTTTTTCAATACACTGCATAGTATTAATTTCTATCTTTTTTTCCCAAAATCGTATCATTTTCAAGCCTTTATTTTGCAATCTTTTGTTTACCTCTTTATCTCTCTCAATATTTCTCTTAATTTTTTTTTCCAAAAATCAGAGTTTTTCTTAAATCCCTCATCTTCTAAAAATTTCTTTCCATGCCAAAACTTACTATCACAAAAAATAGCAATCTTTTTACCCTTAAAACAGAAGTCCGGTTTACCAAAGATATCTCCGCATTGTTTTCTATACCTTAAAACATTATTCCACATAGCTTTTGCAAGAGCCACTCTATTTTACTATTTTTATCTTTTATTTTTCTTGCCGTTTTTGAATCCATATTATAAAATTTACTTAATACTTTCTACTTTCATATATCCTATCTAAAGCAGATAACTCTTCAAGCGTTTTTATATGTATCTTATTACCCCCTTTGCATAGTTTTCTCCAACTCAATTATAGCTTTTTAAAATTCTATACATATTAAAATATATTCAAAATAAATTAAATCACTTGAATCAATTTTCCAAGAATCACAACCATCAATTTAGTAAAATCATCTTTACCTAAGTTCTCCCTTATTTCATGATTTTTTGTAAAAAATCTAAGATTTATCTTTTATGTATTTTTGAAATGCTAGTAATCAAAAACCCTGAGACAAGCCTTTTAGCTGAACGCTAAAACTTTTTCGCAAGCTCAAAGTAGGGGTGTGTTAAAGAATTGATCTTTACCGCGATGCAAGCATCGGGGAATTAACCCTCTTACTGATTAAAAACACAAAGGTATCATTCTGATTTTGAATCATAAATTCTAAAACAATCTCTTTATACTTTTTCACCTCAAATTATCCCGTTATCAAACTTTATTGTGCGTATTATCATACTTTAGTGTCCATTATCAATCTTCCTTGCTTCTTGCACTCATTTTTACATAAATATGTAGTATATCTATAGCAGCAGGTGTAATTCCGCTTATCTCACTTGCTGCAAAAAGTGTTGGTGGATTGAATTTTTCTAATTTTTCTACTACTTCATTGCTTAAGCCGGATATGGAGCCAAAGTCCATCATCGGTGGGATTTTTATATTCATCATATTTTTCATTTTGTCTATTTGCATCTTTTGCTTTTGGATGTAGTTTTTATACTTTGCTTCCACAAGTATCTGTTTTTTTGCATCAGTTGTAAAATTTTCAAAGATATCTGAGAGTTTTTCAAGTTTTTCCAAATCAAATGATTTTCTAGCCACTATCTTTTGGAGACTTACTTTGTCTGTGATTTTATCTTCATCTAGTGTAGCTAAAAAAGCTATATTTTCTTTAGATGGAGTTAGCATAGTCTCTTCTAAAAATGCCAAACCCTCTTTTATCTCTAACTGTTTTTTTACTATTTTGTCATAAGTTTTTTCATCAATCAAGCCTAGTTTGTATCCATATGAGCTAAGTCTTATATCGGCATTGTCCTCTCTTAAAAGCAGACGATATTCGGCACGACTTGTGAACATTCTATATGGCTCTTTTGTGCCCTTTGTGACTAAATCATCTATCAAAACACCGATATAGGCTTCATCTCTTCGCAATATCAAAGGCTCTTTCTCTTCTATGCTAAGACTTGCATTTATGCCTGCCATCAATCCTTGTGCTGCTGCCTCCTCATACCCTGTTGTGCCATTTATCTGACCAGCTAGATAGAGTCCATTTACTTTTTTGGTTTCAAGCGTATGTTTTAACTCTGTCGGGTCTATATAGTCATACTCTATGGCATATCCAAAGCGTACAATTCTGGCATTTTCAAGACCTTTTATAGATCTTATCATGGTTAGTTGAGTATCAACAGGAAGAGATGTTGTTAGACCGTTTATGTAGTATTCTGTTGCCTCTTTTGTTTGTGGTTCTATAAAAAGATGGTGTCTATCCTTATCGCTAAATCTGTTTACTTTGTCCTCGATGCTTGGGCAATATCTAGGTCCAGTTCCCTCTATCTGACCAGTAAACAGAGGTGCTCTGTGAAAATTACTCTCTATGATAGAGTGTGTGCCTTTGTTCGTATAAGTTATATAGCAAGGAAGTTGATGAGGGTTGAAATATTCACTATCTGTTCTGAAACTAAATGGTTTTGGATTTTCATCTCCACTTTGCTTCTCCATCTTTGAGAAATCAATACTTTTTGCGTCAATCCTAGCACAAGTTCCAGTCTTTAGTCGTCCTAAATTTAATCCAAGTTTTCGCAAAGAATCAGACAAATTAACAGACGGAAATTCTCCAAATCTTCCTGCTTCTTGCTTGTTTTGCCCTATATGTATGAGTCCTTTCATGAAAGTACCGGTTGTGAGGATGATTTTTTTGGCTATATAGATATTTCCAAGGTGAGTTTTGATGCCAGTAACCCCCAAATCATCGCTCAAAATCTCTTGTGCAATCTCTTGGGAAACATTTAGGTTTTCTGTATTTAGAACTATGTTTCGCATAAAGATTCTATATCTATCCATATCGATTTGAGCTCGACTTCCTTGAACTGCCGGACCTTTTGATTGGTTGAGGATTCTAAACTGAATTCCCGTTGCATCAGTGGTGATGCCCATCTGACCGCCAAGTGCATCCACTTCTTTGACAAGATGCCCCTTAGCAAGCCCACCTATAGCAGGGTTGCAACTAGCCGCACCAATCTGCTCAACAAGCATAGTTAAAAGCAAAGTCCTGTGTCCAAGCCTCGCACTAACAAGTGCAGCCTCTATACCAGCGTGACCGCCGCCAACTACGATAATGTCATATTTCATCTATATAATCCTTTGAATTGGGACGATATTATAGCCTATTTTGGATTAGTTTCTAAATACCTGCTATAATTTCAAAAAAATTTGGAGATATATATGGATAAGTTTTTGAAGTTTAATGTTGATTTGGATAATTTTGTAGATGAACTGAAACAAAAGATTGATGAAAACAATGAAAAAATAGAAAAGTTACTTAAGGTTGAAGATAAAACATATACAAATTTTGTAAAGCCTTTGGAACTCATGGATGAAGACTTGGAGCTATTTTTTACACCTCTTAGTCATCTAAATTCGGTAAACAATAGTGAAAAAACTCAAGAGATTTATACTCAGGCTCTATATATCATAACGGAATATTCTACTAAACTTTCTCAAAATCTTGAAGTTTATGAGGCATTTAAAACTATAGAAGATAAAAAAGATAGATTAAATCAAGAGCAAAAAAGAGTCTTGGAGTTAAATCTGCAAAATTTTGAATTAAGCGGTGCAAATTTAAATAAAGATAAAAAAGCTAGACTTGAAGAGATAAATCTTAGAGAGTCAGAACTCTCAAATGAGTTTTCTCAAAATCTACTTGATGCAATAGCAAAGTATGAGCTTATATTAGATGAGAGTGATGTTGAAGGCTTAAGTAGTGAAGATAAAAAGAGTTATGAATGTGAGATAGATGGAGTTAAAAAGTATAGATTTACTCTTCAAATGCCTTCTTATATAACCTATATGACTTATGGACAAAACAGAGAAAAAAGAGAGGAGTTATATAGAGCTTTCACTACAAAAGCTCCTCAAAATGGGAAAATCATAGACGAACTTATGCGTTTAAGAGATGAAAAAGCTAAGATTTTAGGATTTGACAATTTTGCCCAATACTCTTTGCACCCAAAGATGGCAAAAGATGAAAAGAGTGTAGTTGAGTTTTTGCAAGAGTTAGTTTCTAAAGCAAAACCAGTGGCAAGAAAAGAGCTTGAAGAGTTAAGAGAGTTTGCTGATGTTGATGAGCTTAAGAGCTATGATCTTGGATTTTATTCTGAGAAACTTAAAAAAGAAAAGTATGATTATGATCAAGAGCTTTATCGTCCATATTTTGAACAAAACTCAGTAGTACAGGGGCTTTTTAAGTTTTTAAATTCACTTTTTGGCATAGAGTTTGTTAAAAATAGTGAGAAACTTTGGCATGATACAGCAACTTCATATGACATCTTGGTTGATGGCAAAGTGAGAGCTAGAGTCTATCTTGATCTTGAGAGCAGAGCTAGCAAAAGAGGTGGCGCATGGATGCATAATTGGCAAAGTCACCATGTTGATGGTGATGGAGTTGAACACCTGGCATCTGCTTTTATCGTTGCAAATTTTCCTGATTCTTTAAATTCACCATCTCTTTTGAGACATGATGATGTGGTGACGCTTTTTCACGAGATGGGTCATGCACTTCATCATATGTTGAGCCGTGTTGATGAAAATGGAGTGAGTGGAATAGCAGGAGTGGAGTGGGATGCCGTGGAGTTCCCATCTCAGTTTTTGGAAAATTTTGCTTATGAGCCAAAAGTTTTGAAGATGTTCGCTAAACACTATAAGAGTAGCGAAGTTTTGAGTGATGAGATGATAAACAAGATCGTTGAAGTCAAAAACTTTCATTCGGCTCTTGGTATGCTAAGGCAGGTAGAGTTTTCACTGTTTGATTTTAAGCTCCATCAATCTCTACATGTAGAGGAGGAAATTCAAGATTTGCTTGACTCTATAAGAGAGGAGACTTCGCTGATAAAACCACCGCCATACAATAAATTTCAAAATGGTTTTGCTCACATATTCGCAGGCGGGTATGCGGCTGGATACTACAGCTACAAATGGGCAGAAGTGCTCAGTGCGGACGCTTTTTTTGCGATAGTTGACCAAGGTATATTTGATACAAAATTAGGAAGAGATTACTTAGATATCATACTATCCAAAGGTGGAAGTCAAAGCATGAGAGAGTTATATCTTGAGCTTATGGGAAAAGAGCCCGAAGTGAAAAGTTTGCTCAGGCTAAATGGTATAAATTAAAATAGTTGTGAAAATAGGATAAAATGACTCTTATTTACTTTTTGTTTAATAAAGGTTACCTTTCATTTAGGTTTAAATCCTATACTTTCATTACCAAGACGCAACCCTCCTTTTTAGAAAATGAATATATTTTTTAAAAAAAAGCGTCCGAGATGCCCACCTCGGACGCTTTTTTTATGCCCAAATTTTACTCAAAAACCTATATTTGCCAGATTTTAGTTTATGCTTGGCAATAAATTGGGGTATAATAACACATGAAAAATTTTTATGAAGATGAAAAAACAGAAAAATTAGTCCAAGAGTTGATGCAGAGTTCTAGCTATAAAATTGCTCAAGAGGATATAGAGTTTATAGAGTCGTATGAAGCTCGCTCCTTTAGGCTAGGGCTTGATTATTTAAAAGCTGAATTAGTTATGAAAAAATATGGCATAGACCATACAGTTGTAGTTTTTGGAAGTGCGAGAATTTGCCCAAGAGATGTGTTAGAGAAAAATATATCCAAGATAAAAGATGAGTTGAAAAATCATCCAGACTCAAAAGAGTTAAAAGAAAAATTACTTAGCGAGCAAAAACTTTTAAAACAAAGCAGATACTACGATGATGCCAGAGAGTTTGGAAGGCTAGTTGGAATACATGGTAAAAACCTAGATGACTCTCCTGTGACACTAGCTACAGGCGGAGGACCTGGCATCATGGAAGCAGCAAACAGAGGTGCTTATGATGTAGAAGCAAACTCCATCGGTTTTAATATAAACTTACCAAGAGAACAGTATCCAAATCCATATATAACACCGGAATTGTGCTTTCAGTTTCACTATTTTGCCATAAGAAAACTCCATTTTGTGAGTAGAGCCAAAGCACTAGTAGTTTATCCCGGAGGCTTCGGTACACTTGATGAATTTTTTGAGGTTTTGACTTTGATCCAAACTAAAAAGAGTATAAAGATTCCAGTGGTGTTGGTTTGTGCAGAGTACTGGCGCAGAGTGGTTGATTTTGATTTTTTACTACAAGAGGGTGTCGTCTCAAAAGAGGATATAGGAATCTATAAGATAGTGGATAATGCAAATGAAGCATGGCAATACATAGAGGATTGGTACAAATAAACTACTGTTTATCAAGCCATTTAAAGATATCAAGTATTATTATTTTGTGCTTGTTGATATCAACCAAATAAGGGATAGTGTAACCTTTAAAGATAAAGTCCCTGACATTTTCACCATTATGATAAAATGATTTTCTAAATTTATATGGGAAATTTGGTATTTGTTGAATTGCCAAATCCAACTCGTTTAAAAATTTTATTGCTTTATTGAGGCTATCTCTAGCTATATAATCAAGGATAATATCAAGGTTAGCTAGATAGTTCCTATCTCTAATTATTTGCATATTTAGTTTTAAGTTTTTGTACTGTTTTGTTGATATGTGCCTGATACTCACTTTCATTAAAATAAGTTCCAGTACTGTTTTTATAGTTTTTTACAGCCTTGCTAATTCTCTTTTTAGCTTCTTTAGATGTGATTGCGGGCTCTTCATTATCGTTAAGGTTGAGTAGAAATTCTTTAAATTTTTCCTGAATATTTATGCCACTTTGCACTAAATTTAGGTATATATTGTCTTCGAGTTCTATTTTTAGTGTTTGCATGTTCTTCCTTGAAGTATTTTTCTTAGCATTATAACAAAATTATTTGGTTTTTTGTAAAATTAGTGATACAATTCTTTAGGACACATTATACGAAGGACAAATTATGTTTACAGGGCTTATAAGAGAGTTTGCATCGGTTGTTAGTTATAAAAATTCTGTTTTGACTCTTAGGGCGGAGTATAGACCTAGTATCGGTGATAGTGTGGCGGTCAACGGTGTCTGTTTGACTGTTGTCTCTTTGGGTGATGCTCAGTTTTCACTTGAACTTTCAAATGAGACTAGAAGTTTGATGGCAGTCAAAAATCTTAAAGGAAGAGTTCATGTAGAACCTGCTATGAAACTAAGTGACAGACTAGAGGGGCATATAGTCCAGGGGCATGTAGATTGTATTGGTGTTATCAAATCCATAGAGAAAAATCAAAACGCAACTGACTTCTATATATCATATCCAAAAGAGTTTTTCAGATACATTGTGCCAAAAGGTAGTATCGCGATTGATGGTGTTAGTTTGACTATAAACGAAGTTTCAAAAGAACATTTTAGACTCACAATCATACCTCATACACTTTCCCAAACTCTGTTTGGAGAGTATAGCTTAGCTCAAGAGGTAAATATAGAGACAGACATGTTTGCACGGTATATATATCATATGATAAACACAAAAGATGCCATGAGTTGGAGTGAAGTTGACAGTATAATGGCAAAATTTTAGATGCGTTATATCTTTACCGATAGGTTTGGTGGCGTCAGTAAGCCTCCGTTTGATACTCTAAATTTAGCTCTACATGTAGAGGATGATTTTGATGCTGTACTTGCAAACAGGGCGATTTTATCTCAAAAAATCGGCACTCAGAATCTACAGTTTATGGAACAAATTCACTCTTCAAATGTCACTATAATAAAATCTTATGACGACAAAGCAGTCCCACAAACAGATGCAATGATCACGAAGCAAAAGGATTTAGCACTTTGTGTGATGGTGGCTGATTGTATGCCCGTGCTATTGCATGATGGTGCAAAAGAGGTTGTAGCAGTTGCACATGCAGGCAGAGTGGGAGTTAAAGAGAAGATAGTAAACAAAACCATAAAGAGGATGAGAGAAGAATTTTATTGTGATATAAATGATATAAAGATTTTTATCGGAGCAAGTATCAAATCATGTTGCTATGAGGTTAAAAGAGATGTGGTTCATGGTTTTGAAAATTATCTTGAAATCAGAGAGGATAAAATCTATCTAGATACCTCTAAAAAATGTTTGGACGACCTGATGAATACAGGAGTGAAGATGGAAAATATTGATATTTCTCCCGTTTGCACCTGTTGTGATAAGTCTCTATTTTCATACAGAAGAGAAGGACAAACGGGAAGGTTTTGTGGTGCTATAACAATCTAAATTTTTTCATATATTTCGCCTACCATTTGATTTTCTTTTTCTTGAAATCTTTCTGCCTGTTCGTTCATGCCATCTTTTAGTGCACTAGACTCATCTAAACCCTTTTTTTTTGCATAGTCTCTAACATCTTGTGTGATTTTCATTGAGCAAAATTTTGGTCCGCACATTGAGCAAAAGTGTGCTACTTTTGCACCAACTGCCGGAAGAGTTTCATCGTGAAATTCTAAAGCACGATCTGGATCAAATCCTAGATAAAATTGGTCAGCCCATCTAAATTCAAACCTAGCTTTACTAAGGGCATTATCTCGAATCTGAGCTCCAGCAAAACCTTTTGCCAGATCAGCCGCATGAGCTGCTATTTTATATGTGATGATTCCCTCTTTTACATCATCTCTGTTTGGAAGTCCAAGATGCTCTTTTGGCGTGACATAGCAAAGCATAGCTGTTCCATACCAACCTATCTGAGCCGCTCCGATTGCTGAAGTTATATGATCATACCCTGGAGCTATATCCATAGTAAGTGGTCCAAGTGTATAAAAAGGTGCTTCATAGCACTCTTTTAGCTCTTTTGTCATATTTTCTTTTATCATCTGCATTGGTACATGTCCTGGACCCTCTATCATCACTTGAACATCATGTTTCCAAGCTATCTTTGTTAATTCTCCAAGCGTTTTCAGTTCGGCAAATTGGGCTTCATCATTGGCATCATATATAGAGCCTGGTCGTAAACCATCACCTAGCGAAAAAGCGATATCATAACTCTTCATTATTTCGCACATCTCTTCAAAATGTTCATATAAAAAGCTCTCTTTGTGGTGATGCAGACACCATTTTGCTATGATAGAACCGCCACGAGAAACGATACCTGTCAATCTATCAGCAGTCATGGGAATGTATCTTAGCCTCACACCAGCATGAATAGTAAAGTAGTCAACTCCTTGTTCGGCTTGCTCTATCAGCGTGTCTCTGAAAATTTCCCAAGTAAGATTTTCTGCTACTCCATCTACCTTTTCTAGTGCTTGATATATAGGAACTGTGCCAATTGGAACAGCAGAGTTCCTGATGATCCACTCTCTTGTTTCGTGTATATTTGCACCGGTTGAAAGATCCATGACAGTATCTCCGCCCCATCTTGTTGCCCAAATCATCTTTTCAACTTCCTCCTCTATAGAGGATGTTGTGGATGAGTTGCCTATGTTTGCGTTTATCTTTACCATAAAATTTCGTCCTATGATCATAGGCTCTATCTCTGGGTGATTTACATTTGCCGGGATCACAGCTCTGCCTTGTGCTACCTCATTTCTGACAAACTCTGGAGTATAGGATTCTGGTAAATTAGCCCCAAAACTTTCGCCAGTATGCTGTTTCAATAGTAATCCGCTCTCTTTCATCTTTTGTAGATTACAATTTTCCCTTATGGCTATAAACTCCATTTCGGGTGTGATTATGCCAGCTCTTGCATAGTGCATTTGGGTGATGGTTTTGCCTTTTATAGCTCGTCTTGGTTTTGGAATATTTGGAAACCTAAGAGTGTTTAACTCTTCCTTGCTTTGTCTATTGTGGAAGTATTTTGATGAAAAGTTTTCTAAAATTTCTGTGTCAACTCTTTGCTCTATCCACGCTTCTCTTACTTTTTTAATTCCTTTGTGAAGATCTATCTCTTCGTTTGGATCGGTGTATGAGCCAGTAGTATCATAGACATAGACAGGAGGGTTTTCTTCAAAGCTCCCATCGCTTTTTGCAGTTGGAGATTGGATTATCTCTCTCATAGGAACTCTTATATCCTTGCAACTACCACTTACAAAAACTTTTTTTGAATTTGGTAAATCTTGTATATATGTTTTTTTAACCTCTTTGAGGTTATCTAGTGTAGCACTCATGTAGTATCTCCTTTTCCTACGCCCGCATTATCGGGATCAGGTTACGCCTTCAAATGAGTAAGTTTGAAGATGTAGTTGAGGGTATTTTCTCAGCCGAAATTTCAGCACCCCTAAGACATTCTTGACAATTTAAAGTGTTCGAATTATAGCAGTAATTTTAAAAAAAGAGCTTAAATATATTTTGGTTTTGAAATCAGACGGGGAGATGGTTCGCCTATATAGTAGCCTTGTGCATAGTCAACTCCCATTTGAGTTACGATATCCAAGATTGTTTTTGAATGAACATACTCCGCAACTGTTTTGACTCCTAGTTTTTGTGCAAAATCAACTATAGTTTGAGATATGATTTTCATATCATCATTTTTATCTAGATTTTTTATCAGACTCCCATCTATCTTTATGTAATCAGGTTGTAATTTTACTATTCTCTCGAAGCTGGAGTATCCACTTCCAAAGTCATCTATAGCTACCTTTGCGCCAAACGATTTTGCTGTTTCTATAAAGTCTAGTACGATATCATAATTATCGATTCCTTCACTCTCTAATATCTCAAATACAACCCATGAACCTATATCATAATCGTTTAGTATTTTTAGTATAAATTCCATTGTCTCAGAGTTTACAATATCTAAAAAAGAGAGATTTATTGAAAATTCATTTGAGGAGTGTTGAAAATTTTCAAAAGCCTTTTTAATGAGGCTTTTTGAGAGAGGCGCATATAATTTTGAGTGTTTCGCAACTTTAAGAAATTCGCATGGCGAATAGATAGAGCCATTCTCTTTTTTGATTCTTATGAGAGTTTCATATTTTTCTATCTTTTCTGTTTTTATATCCATGATTGGTTGGTAGTATGGTACTATCATATCATTTTTCAATGACTCTTTGAGGATATTTATCATTTTTATATTATTTAGATACTCCTCTTCTTTTTTGCTTTTCGAGTCATATATGATATATGTTTTTTTGCTTTTTTTTGCCTCTTTGTATGCTATGGAAGCGAGTTTTAGAAGGTTTGCTTTGCCTTGGGCGGCACCTATGGTGAATGTGATGTTTATATCCATTCCTAAACAGTGTAAACCATCTTTTGATATTTTTTTAGATGTGCCGTTTAGATATATATCGAGCTTCTCTTTTTCATATAAAAATGGTATCAATATAGCATAGACATCCGATTCAAATTTATATAGCTTTGAGCTTTTGATAGGGAGATTATTGTTTAGCCATTTGGCTGTTGCTATCAAGACTTCATCACCAAATTCATTTCCATATATGCTGTTGATAGCTTGAAAAGAGTCGATATTTAGTATGATTAGAGTTAAATTTTGTCTCTTTTTAAACTCGGCTTTATCTTTTATCAGCTGCATTCTGTTGGGGAGTTTGGTATGAGTATCTGCATAAGTATTGTCTTGAATAACTCTCTTTACAATCATGAGTTCTGTTAAATCATTTGCAATAAATAGATACTCTTTTAGTGAAGTAGAGCCATTTTCTATCGGTACGATAGAACATTTTACATATATCTGCTCCCCAAAAGGAATCTTCATATATAAAACACCTTCCCAAGACTGATCATATTTTAAAGTTTCATATATTTCGTTTTTTATATCATTTTGTTTTATTAAAAAGTCATCTAAATTTTTCCCTATGCACTCCTCTTTTGAACAAAGAGTGAGTTGACAAAAAGATCGATTAACATAATTTATCTCAAAATTTTCATTGAATTTTGCCAAGGAAGAGCTGTTTTCAAATGCATCAAGATAGGCTTGTTTTGGGTTCTTGAGATCCTTTTCTTTACTCTTCTTATTGGATAATATTTTGACCAAATTTAATATTAAAATAAATATTACTATTCCTAAAATCGAAAAGGAGATAATTTGTGAATTTTGTTTTATAAAATAGAGCAGAAATGTGAGTAGAATTATAAGAAAAATATTAAAATATACCTTATATGTTTTACCCATTTTTAATCTACCCTTTTACAAAAAATAGCAACGATGAAACTCTATCTAAAATGACTTGAAAAAGTCTTAAATTTTTAACTGACCTGTATAGTTTGCAAGATTCAGTTTATAATTTTTAGTTGCACATTTATATATATCGACAAATCGAAGCAATTTTTAAACAAAATTTCTGTATAATCCTTATTCGTTTAAAATCTCACACATGCCAATCCTTAAAAGGTTGCAGAGGATACTCTGTTGATGGGCGTGGAGGTAAAGCATATAGTTAGATGCTTAAACCAAAAAAATTAACATAAGGAGAGCTTCATGGTAGCCATGAAAGACTTGTTGGAATGCGGTGTACACTTCGGACACCAGACTAGAAGATGGAATCCAAAGATGAAAAAATACATCTTTGGTGAGAGAAAAAATATCTATATCATAGATTTACAAAAAACACTTCGTTTTTTTAGATATACATATAATGTGGTAAAAGATGCTGCTACTGAGGGACAAACAATGTTGTTCGTTGGAACAAAAAAGCAAGCAAGTGGAGCAGTTAAAGAGTATGCCGAAAAATGCGGCATGCCATATGTAAACCACAGATGGCTAGGTGGAATGTTAACAAACTACCAAACAATCAAACAATCAATAAGAAAACTTGACATCATAGAGAAGATGGAAGAAGATGGCCAGATCGAGCTTTTGACAAAAAAAGAGGCTTTGATGCTAAAAAGAAAAAAGGCTAAACTTTTAGATTATCTTGGTGGAATTAGAGAGATGAAAAAAATCCCTGATATGATTTTTGTTATAGATACAGTTAAAGAGAAGATAGCTGTTCAAGAAGCTAGAAGACTTGGAATCAAAGTTATAGCTCCGCTGGATACAAACTGTGATCCTGATTTGGTTGATTTGCCGATTCCGGGAAATGATGATGCTATAAGATCTGTTAGACTATTTTGTAAAGAGATGGCAGAAGCTATGAATGAAGGAAGAGAGATAAGAGAGCAAGATGCAGCGCAAGACGAAGTTCAAGAAGAAGTAGTTGCTAGCGAAGCAGAAAAAGCTGAAGTTTTAGCTGAGGTAGCCCAAGAAGTTGTAACTAGCGAAGCTGTAACAGAAGAAGTTGCTGAATCTCAAGCAGAATCAAAAGAAGAGACAGAGGAAAAATAATGGCAGCAATAAGTGCAAAATTAGTAAAACAATTAAGAGATATGACCGGTGCTGGCATGATGGATTGTAAAAAAGCACTAAGTGAAACTGAAGGCGATATCGATAAAGCAGTTGATCTTTTAAGAGAAAAAGGTCTTGGAAAAGCAGCTAAAAAATCAGATAGACTTGCAAGCGAAGGTTTAGTGAGTGTTGTTGTGGATTCAAATCACAAAGAGGCAACTATAAGCGAGATAAACTCTGAAACAGATTTTGTTGCAAAAAATGAAAATTTTATAAATTTTACTCAAAACACAACTACTCATATCAAAAACAGCGGCACTTCTAGTGTTGAAGAGTTGATGAGTACAACTATAGATGGTACAAAATTTGAGGAGTATTTTAACTCTCAGATAGCAACTATCGGTGAAAACCTCGTACTTAGAAGATTTGTAACTCTAAAAGCTGGTGAAAATGGCGTTGTAAACGGATATGCTCACTCAAATGGTAGAGTTGGTGTTTTGATAGCTGCAAAGTGTGAAAATGAAGAAGTCGCAAGCAAAAGCGTAGAATTTATAAGACAACTTTGTATGCATGCGGCTGCTATGAAACCGACTTATCTTAGCTATAAAGAGCTTGATCCAGAGTTTATAGAAAAAGAGACAGTTGCTTTGAAAGCAGATATAGAAAAGCATAACGAAGAGTTAGCAAGGTTAAAGAAACCTCTTAAAAAAGTTCCATTGTATGGAAGTATGCTTCAATTAACTGATGAAGTTATGGTAGAAGCAAAGAAAAATATAGAAGCAGAATTGAAAGCTCAAAATAAACCTGAAAAGATTTGGGATAGGATAGTTCCTGGTCAAATTGCCAGATTTATAGCTGATAACACTCAACTAGATCAACAATTTACACTACTTAGCCAATTTTATGTCATGGATGATAAAAAAACAGTTGAGCAAGTGATAGAAGAGAAATCAAAAGAGTTTGGTGGTAAAATCGAACTCGTTGAATATGTAAGATTTGAATTAGGCGAGGGCTTAGAGAAAAAAGGTTGTGATTTTGCAAGTGAAGTTGCAGAGCAATTAAAATAATTTTAAAATAGCAGGGTAAGCTACCCTGCTACCCTCCTGTCCTATTTGTAAGGATAAAAATGCCATTGATAGAAGCAGTAAATATCTCCCACTCTTTTGACTATCCTCTTTTTAAAGATATAAATTTTTCACTCCATGAGTCTGAATCGATCTCTATCACAGGCGTAAGCGGCAGCGGAAAATCTACACTCATGCACATATGCTCCACAATGTTAAAGCCAAACAGTGGTGTTGTAAAACTCTTCAATCAAGATATATATAGTTTAAATCAAAAAGAGCTTATAAAGATACGACGCGAAAAGCTAGGTATCATATTTCAAGCACACTATCTTTTTAGAGGACTTAGTGCTTATGAAAACCTTGAACTATCTACAATTTTGACAAAAAATAGTATAGATGATGATTTGCTAGAGAGATTTAAGATAAAAAAAGTGATGAGCCAAAAGATAGGAGAACTCTCCGGTGGACAACAACAACGAGTCTCTATAGCTAGAGTGCTTACTAAAAAACCAAAGATTATCTTTGCAGATGAGCCTACAGGAAATCTTGACGAAGAGACGGCAAATGAAGTGATGGATATACTTTTTGATTATATAAAAGAGGTTCAAGGGGTATTGTTTTTAGTAACTCATGAAAAAAGTTTGGCTCAAAGATGCAAATACCATAGGGATTTGAAAGAGGTTTGATGTGCAATCTCTTGTAGAGTTTTTAGGTCAAAATCATGTCATACTCTTTTTGTTACTTTTTGCTAGAGTAACTGGACTTTTTGCTTTTTTCCCATTTTTTTCCCACATGAGTATCCCCGTAACTATTAAAACTGCACTAGCGATATTTATGGTGGTATTTCTCTACCCGCTTGCTACTATGCCTCACATAGAATTGAGCGTTGTCTCTATTTCGCTAGTAATGGTAAGCGAGCTGTTTTTGGGTTTGATTGCTGGCTTACTGCTAAATCTAGTATTTGCAATGCTTCAGATGGCAGGTATGCAAATCTCTTTTGTGATGGGCTTCACTATGGCTAGTGTTATAGACCCTCAATCCAATGTTTCAACTCCGATTATATCTCAAATATTAACACTATTTGGATTGATGGTTTTATTGGCTTTTAATGCACATCATTTGATGATTGTTTTTTTAGCTAAATCTTTACATTTATTACCGCTTGGTCAATTTTACCCAGGTGGCAATTTGTGGAGATATCTTGTGAAATCTACAACGAGTATGTTTGTGTACGGTTTTATATTGTCATTCCCGATACTTGGCCTCTCTCTGCTCTCAGACCTAGTTTTTGGGATGCTTATGAAAACTATGCCACAATTTAATCTCTTAGTCGTTGGATTTCCTATTAAGATAATGGTAGGATTTGTAGTCTTGATAGCGTCTTTGAGTTCTATCATGTTTATATTTAAAAGAGAGTTTATGCAAGCGCTAGAACATCTTTTTACTCTTTTGTGACCCTCTTTAATGCAATCATAATTTAGATTATATTAAAATGTAACATCCTAAAATCTAAGGAGTTAAAATGCGTCTTCTTCTCATTAATAGCAACCCAGCAGTTTCCAGACTTATAAATCTCAGTGCCGAAAAATTTGGCTATGAAATAGAGGAGTTTAAAGGTGATGATTTTGATCTAAACGAGAGTTTTGATATCACAATAGCAGACAATGAAGCCGTAAGTGATAACTCCATGTTACTTCTAAGAGAGAGTGGTAATTTGGGTGATATTATATATATCGGACCAAAAGGATTGCCAAAACCTGTTTACGCAAACTATTTTTTGCAAAAGCCTTTCTTGCCAACTGATTTTATTGATATGATTAAGAAAATTGAAAATTCAAAAAAACAGGAAACCAAAACAACAAATGAACAAGATGAAGATTTGACTTTTGTTGATGAAGATAATCACGATGAAATTGATAATAGTGAAGAAAATTTTAATATGGAAGCCTTAGATTTAGATGAATTGGATAGTTTAGATTTACCGATGCCAGAAGACGAGTTTAAAGATTTTGCTCAAGAGTTGTCACAAGAGAGTGAGGAAGATGAAGAGTCTGATATAAAAAACCAAGACGAAAACCAAGAAGAAATTCTCGAAGAAAACAGTTTGGACGGTTTTGAAGAGCACGAGGCTGTTGATAATGAGAGTTTAGATGTAAACAGTGAAAATGAAGATAAAAATATAGACGACACTATCGAAGAATCTGAAGATAAAGAAGAGGTTGCTGAAGAGTTGGAAGTGCCCCAAGAGTTAAAACTAGAGGTAGAACCGACTGAGGATGAGAACGGTAGCTCTATATTAGATAGCGAAGAGATTGATGAAGTAAAACATTTACTTGATGAAGATGAAGAAGATGTTGAAGATGAAGAAGATGTTGAAGATGAAAAATTGGATGAAGAAGAGGAAATTTTAGAAGAATCAAATATAGAAGAAGCTATAGATGATTTATCAGATGATGAGGGAGTTTTTGAAGATATGTTATCGCAAAATGCAGAGCTAGACACGCCTCAGGAGATACTCGAAGAGATTCAAAGTCTGCAAGAGGGTGATGAGCAGAGTGAGAGTGAAGATATTGGTGAAGAACAGGAGAAGATTGAAGATATTGGTGAAGAGATGGAACTTGCAAGCAAAGAAGAAAAAAGCAGTATAGATGATTTGAGCGAGGATGATTTGAAGGGGCTATTCTCTTCTGAGAGTGTGGATGAAGATCTGGATAAAAGTGTTGATATATCGGAACTTCAAGAAGAGTTGCAGACAAAAATAACAAAAGATGTCAAAAAAGTTTTGGAAAAAGATGAGATAAGAGAGGCATTAAAAGGTTTGAAAGTAAATATCAGTATCTCTTTTGATGAAGAGTAGAGGATGAAAGGAAATATTTTAGTAATTTCTGGTCCAAGCGGTTCGGGAAAAAGTTCTTTGATGCATGAGATGATGAAACGGGTAGAAAATACATATTTTTCTATATCTACCACAACAAGACAGAAGAGAGATGGCGAAGTTGAGGGGAAGGATTACTTTTTTATAAGCAAAGATGAGTTTAAAAAAGGGATTGAAGAGGGGAATTTTTTGGAGTGGGCAAGGGTTCATGATAACTACTATGGTACATCACTGAAGCAGATATTGATAGAGTTGAGTGCTGGTAAGATTGTTATCTTTGATATAGATGTCCAAGGTCATAAAATCGCACAAGAAAAATTTGGAAATATCATCACCTCCGTTTTTGTAACCACTCCAAATCAAGAGATTTTAAAACAGAGACTAATTCAAAGAGGAACAGATACGCAAGAGTCGATACAAAAGAGATTAAATAATGCTATATCTGAAATGACAAGAGTAAAAGAGTACGACTTTTTGCTTATAAATGACTATTTTGACAAAACTTTGGATGATTTGGTCTCTATCGCGAATGCTTCAAAAAACAGAGTATCCTCAATAAATACCGAAGAGTTTATAAGTTCATGGCTTCAATAGTAAACATTAAAAAAATAATGGTATAATGCCAAACTTAATAACTGACCTTACGCACTATAAACACACCTAGGCAGAATGAGAAAGCATCATATGCGAGGCAGTTTACTTTTAGCGTAGCCGTAGCTACGGTAGAAGTGAACTAACGAAGCAGATGGTGCTTTATCATTCTGTCCGTAGGATGATAAAATTTGCACCCTACTGCTGCGTCAGTATAGCTTCATAGTAGTATAACTACAATTTTGCTATACTTCCTTGCATTAGAGTGCAACTTTTATCACCTAGGTGTGCTTATAGTGCGTAAGGTCAGTTAAAAATATAACAAAAACAAAGGAGACATTATGGGTATGCCAAGTATGCCAGAATTGTTGATAATATTAGCTATAGTAGTTTTACTATTTGGAGCAAAGAAGATACCAGATCTTGCTAAAGGATTAGGTACGGGAATAAAAGATTTCAAAAAAGCGATCAAAGAAGATGAAAACAAAGAGAGCATTGATGCTACGGCTAAACCTGCAGATACAAAACCTGTAGAAGAGCACAAAGAAGCCTAAGGCTAAAAAATTTGAAAAAAAAGATATTTGATACTATAAAAAATGAATTAAAGAGAGATTTTGTTTTAGAAAAACCAAAAGATCTCTCTTTCGGTCACTATGCAACACCTGTTGCGTTTTCTCTTGCTAAAGAGTTGAGAAAATCCCCTATCTTAATCGCCCAAGAGTTAGCACAAAAATATACAAAAAACGATATTTTTCAAGAGGTAACAGCGCTAAAGGGCTATCTAAACTTTAAGCTAAGCAATGGGTTTCTAGACGAGTATAGTTCGTGGGCACTAACGCATGAAGATGAATTTGCAAGCGATAAACATGATGAAAAAATTCTACTAGAGTATGTTAGTGCAAACCCAACGGGACCACTGCATATCGGTCATGCAAGAGGTGCAGTCATAGGCGATACACTATGCAGACTTGGCAGACATTTGGGATACGATATAGATAGTGAGTATTATGTAAATGATGCCGGAAACCAGATAAGACTTTTGGGTTTATCAATCTATCTCTCAGGTATCGAAAATGTACTTAAAGAAAAAGCCGACTGGCCGGAAGAATATTACCGAGGCGAATATATAGTAGATTTAGCTAAAAAAGCAGCAAATGATTTTGATGAAAATATCTTCAAAGATGAAAAAAATATAGAGATTTTATCTGACTGGGGCAAAGATATGATGCTCTCGCTCATAGAAGAAAATCTTCGCCAAATAGGCATAGAGTTTGACAACTTCGTCAGTGAAAAGTCACTATATGGAAAATGGGATGAGAGTTTTGCCAAGCTGCAAAAGAGTGATAAAACATATAAAAAAGATGAAAAAGTTTGGATACGCTCAAGTGACTTTGGAGATGAAAAAGATAGAGTCGTTGTTAGAGATGATGGAAGAGCTACATATTTAGCAGGAGACATCATCTATCACGACAATAAATACCAAAGAGGTTATGACAGATATATAAATATTTGGGGTGCAGATCACCACGGCTATATCGCTAGGGTAAAGGCTGCTATCAATTTTTTAGGATATGATGAGAGTAAATTAGAAGTTATATTGGCTCAAATGGTTTCACTTTTAAAGGGTGGAGAGCCTTTTAAGATGAGTAAAAGAAGTGGAAATTTTATCTTAATGAGCGATGTAGTCCAAGAGATTGGCAAAGATGCGCTCCGTTTTATATTTTTAAGTAAAAAAGCAGATACTCATCTTGAATTTGATGTGGATGTACTGAAAAAGCAGGATAGTTCAAACCCTATCTTCTATATAAACTATGCTCATGCAAGAGTAAATCAAATTTTTCAAAAAAGTGGTAAAAAGATAGAAGATATAAGAGATATAGAGTTAAAAGATTTAACCCCAAATGCTAAAAATCTTCTATTTAATGCACTGCTATTGCCAGAAGTTGTAGAGGATGCGTTTCAAAGTCGTCAAATCCAAAGACTTAGTGACTATCTTGTATCTCTTGCTTCATCTCTACACAAGTTTTACAATGAAAACAGAGTAGTTGGAAGCGAAAATGAGGATACCTATCTAAAAATCTTCGCAACAGTTGCACTGAGTATTCGAGTGGGATTGAAACTAATGGGGATTGAAGCTAAGGATAAGATGTAATCTTATCCTGCTGTAACTTCTGGAGATTTGTATTCGCTTAAAAACTCCTCTATATTGTATCTTGCCCTATAATCAGGACTCATGAGATGCACCAATATATCTCCCATATCTAGTATAACCCAATCATCTGATTCATCTATGTTTAGAAACTTTTCGCCCTCATTTTTCAATTCACCCTTTAGATAATCCAAAAGTGCCATACCATGTCTTTCACCAAGAGTAGTGGCAATAACTACGCTATCTACAAAATAGTCTCTATTTTGCATATCAAAAGACTGGATATTTTCCGCCTTTTTTTCATCTAATAATCTTACGATATTTTCAACTCTTTTTTTCACATTTTTCCTTTTAAACTGACCTTACGCACTATAAGCACACCTAGGTGATAAAAGTTGCACTCTAATGCAAGGAAGTATAGCAAAATTGTAGTTATACTACTATGAAGCTATACTGACGCAGCAGTAGGGTGCAAATTTTATCATCCTACGGACAGAATGATAAAGCACCATCTGCTTCGTTAGTTCACTTCTACCGTAGCTACGGCTACGCTAAAAGTAAACTGCCTCGCATATGATGCTTTCTCATTCTGCCTAGGTGTGTTTATAGTGCGTAAGGTCAGTTAATAATTCGTTTCAACTTCGTCTCTAATTTGATTTGGTATATATGATAGATCTAAATCCTTACGAAGTTCGCAAGAGCTGATATCAACATCTATCTTGATCTTTTTCAACTCTATTGGTGTAATTATATCATCTCTTGAAGCAATTACAAACTCCACTAGAGATTTTAACTCTTCAAAGCTACTCCACAAGGGTAGTTTCTCGTAATTATCTGCCCCGATAATCAAGTAGATTTTTTTTGGTTTAAACTTTTGTTTTATGTATCTTATCGTCTCTATCGTTGGAGTTGCCCTTTTTTGTCTGATTTCAAAATCTAAAATCTCTATCTTGTCGTTTTTATCGAAGAGTTTATGGAGCCATTTTAGCCTAAGATTTGGTGGTGCATCAAATCCATCTTTAAAAGGATTTAAAAATGTAGGTACGACAAAAATCTTCTCTACATGTAGAGTCTTTAAAGCTTCCAAGACGATAAGTTCATGACCTATATGAGGTGGATCAAAAGAGCCTCCAAAAACTGCTAAATTCATATGAAAATCCATTTTTTAGTTATTTTATATCATATTTTTGCTAAAATATAAAAATAGACTTCTTTTAAAACTATTTCGTGAGGCTCAGACCAGCGGGAGGATTTGCCTCTAAGAAATAGTTTTAAAAGAAGTCTAATACAACAAAAGGAATAACTATGGCTCTAAAGATAGCTATAAACGGATTTGGTAGGATTGGACGAAGCGTTGCTAGGATAATAACTAAGAGAGATGATCTGGAGCTTACATGTGTAAATGATACAGCCCAAAGAGATACAACCAGACAACTTTTTAAGTACGATAGCGTGCATGGTGTGTATGACGGTGCAGTAGAAGTTTTAGAGGGCGATTATATGCAGATGGGAACCTCAAAGGTAAAAATGTTTCAAACTAGAGACCCAAAAGAGCTGAATTTTGCTGATTATGGTGTAGATGTTGTGCTTGAGTGTACAGGGGCATTTTTGACAACTGAAAAAGCACAGGCATTTGTAGATAATGGGATCAAAAAAGTGATCATGTCAGCACCGGCAAAAGATGATACGCCAACATTTGTTATAGGTGTAAATGAAGACAAATATGACAACCAAGCTATAATCTCAAATGCCAGTTGCACAACAAACTGCTTGGGACCAATTGCTAAGATATTAGATGATGCATTTGGCATCCAAAAGGGTTTGATGACTACTGTTCATGCATATACAAATGGGCAGAGTCTCATAGATTCAAAAGGAGCAAGAGATCCAAGAAGAGCTAGGGCAGCAGCAGTAAATATCATACCAACTACAACAGGAGCTGCAAAAGCTATAGGTTTGGTATTGCCGCAACTACAAGGCAAACTCCACGGTCAAAGTGTACGAGTACCAGTTCCAAATGTATCTATGGTGGATTTGAATGTTCTAGTAGGTAAACAGACAAGCGTAGAGGAGATAAATGCACTTTTTAAAGCTAAAGCAGAGGGAGAATTAAAGGGGCTTTTGGGATTTGATATTGAAAAAAGAGTCTCTCAAGATTTCCAAGGCTCTGCATATAGCTCTTTTGTAGCAGCTGATTTAACACAGGTGATATGCGGTGACATGGTCAAAGTAATGTCTTGGTATGATAATGAGTGGGGTTACTCTTCAAGATTGATAGATATGGCTCTACATGTAAGCAAATAGGGGAAGCGACATGGTAAGATCAGTCCGGGATATGGACATAGAGGGAAAAAGAGTTTTCATCAGATGTGATTTTAATGTTCCTTTGGATGATTTTTTAAATATAACCGATGATAGAAGAATCAAATCAGCAGTTCCAACCATAAAGTACTGTTTAGACCATAACTGTGCAGTCATCCTGGCTAGCCATTTAGGCAGACCAGGAGGGGTGCATGATCCAAAACTCTCTTTGGAACCAGTACAAAAAAGATTATCTAGACTTTTGGTTCCATCAGTTCAACTCTCAAATGATGTTGTAGGAGAAGATACTCAGGAGAAAGTGAAAAATCTCAAGCCTAGAGAAGTTTTACTATTGGAAAATCTAAGATTTGAAAAGGGTGAGACAAAAAATGATGAAAATTTTGCGAAAAAGTTAGCAGACCTGGCAGATTTTTATATAAATGATGCCTTTGGAGTTTGTCACAGAGCTCATGCTTCAGTAGAGGCTATTACCAGATTTTTTGATGAAGATCATAGCGCGGCTGGATTTTTGCTTCAAAAAGAGATAAATTTCTCCAGAAATCTCCTTAAAAATCCATCCCGTCCTTTTATAGCAGTAGTTGGGGGAAGTAAAGTCAGTGGAAAACTACAAGCTCTGAAAAATCTTTTACCAAGAGTAGATAAGCTACTAATCGGTGGTGGCATGGCATTTACATTTCTAAAAGCACAGGGCATAGATATAGGAAACTCTTTGGTAGAAGAGGATTTGGTTGATGAGGCGACTTTTGTAATGGCGCGAGCTAAAGAGTTGGGAGTCAAACTCTATCTTCCTGTTGATGTAGTAGCGGCTCAAACTTGCTCTCAAGATTCTACTATGAAGTTTGTACCAACTCAAGAGATTCCAAAAGGTTGGATGGGTTTAGATATAGGACCAGCAACTACTAGGCTCTTTCGAGAAGCACTAAATGATGGACAAACTATACTTTGGAATGGACCTATGGGAGTTTTTGAGATACCAAAATTTTCAAGAGGAAGTACACAAATCTCTCATACTATAGCTGAAGCTCATGCTACAACCGTAGTCGGTGGTGGAGATACTGCCGATGTTGTCGCTAGAAGTGGTGATGCAGATGATATGGCATTTATATCAACAGGTGGTGGAGCTAGTTTGGAGCTTATAGAGGGCAAAGAGCTTCCAGGCGTTAAACCACTATATAATAAGGATGAAGATTGATAATAGCATCTAATTTTAAAACAAATCATAACAGAGTTAGCACAAAAGAGTTTGTGGATTTTATAAATTCGCAACACTTTTTTAGCGAGGTGAGGATATATCCTCCGTTTACGGCATTTGATGATTTTGATTTGACTCCAAACATAAGGGTTGGAGCACAAAACTTTTATCCAGTTGAAAAAGGCTCTTTTACAGGGGAGATTGGATTTGAGCAACTTCAAGAGTTTGATATAGATACACTTTTGATCGGTCACTCAGAGAGAAGACATATACTAGGAGAATCTCAGGAGAGCATTTGTGAAAAGTACAATTTTGCAAAATCTAAAGAGTGCGAGATAGTATATTGTGTTGGTGAGCCAAAAGAGATACGAGAGCAGGGTATAGAGTCTGTGATGTCGTACATCTGGTCTCAATTTGATGGTATAGATATAGATTATGATGATTTAGTGGTAGCGTATGAGCCAGTTTGGGCGATAGGTACAGGACTGAGTGCGAGTTTAGAAGACATACAAGAGGTTCTAGATGCTTTGAGATTAAAGATAAAAGCACCTTTACTTTACGGTGGTAGCGTAAAGGTTGAAACTACTAAAGATATACTCTGCATTGAAAATTGTGACGGAGTTTTGGTAGGAACAGCTAGTTGGGATAAAAACAGTTTCTCAAAAATGATAGAGATAGCAGATAATTTTAAGGAGCAAGTATGATAATGAAGGGTAAAAAAGGTCTTATAGTAGGTATAGCAAACAATAAATCCATAGCTTATGGTATAGCAAAGGCATGTGCAGATCAGGGTGCAGAGTTGGCATTTACATACTTAAATGATCAGTTAAAAAAGAGAGTTGACCCAATAGCAGAAGAGCTTGGAAGCGACAAAGTATATGAGTTGGATGTAAACAATGACGAGCATCTTGAGCTTTTAACAAAGTCGCTAGAAGAGGATTTTGGAAAGATTGATTTTGTAGTTCACTCTGTTGCTTTTGCTCCTAGAGAAGCGCTATCAAAGCCATTTTTACAAACTACTAGGGGAGCTTTTGATATAGCAATGCAAACATCCGTTTACTCTTTGGTAGCTCTTACTAGAGCGGTTATGCCTGTTATGAGTGAAGGCGGCTCTGTTTTGACTTTAACTTACTTAGGTGGACCAAAATATATACCACATTACAATGTCATGGGAGTTGCAAAAGCAGCACTTGAGTCAAGTGTAAGATACCTTGCTGTTGATTGTGCGAGAGAAAAAGGTGTAAGAGTCAATGCCATAAGTGCGGGACCAATAAAGACTTTAGCAGCTAGCGGAATTGGTGATTTTAGAATGATTTTGAAATGGAATGAGTTAAATGCACCACTTGGAACAAATGTAACAACTTCACAAGTTGGAAACAGCGGAATGTACCTGTTAAGTGACCTTGCAAGCGGTGTTACGGGTGAAGTTCATTATGTCGATGCGGGATATAACATCATGGGAATGGGCATGGATACAGTTGATGATAAAGGACATACCGTACTAAACTGGGATAAACAAAAATAAGATGATAAAGACGGCACTGCAAAAGATATTTTATGTGGTGCTGATGCTATTTATCATCTCTATCATCTCCTTTGGGGCTATTCATCTAGCCCCAAACTCTTTCTTTGCAAGTGGTGAATTAAATCCAAATATTACACCTCAGTCGCTTGAACAGTTAAAAAAAATATATGGCTTAGACAAGTCACTTTTTATGCAGTTTGTATCTTGGTTAAATGCACTTTTACATCTTGATTTTGGTATATCTTTCGCTAGCGGTAAAATGGTAAAAGATGAGATTTTATCTCGCCTTCCTATCACGCTTTTGATAAATATAATTAGTATGATTTTTGTCTTTATCATTTCGATTTATCTAGGTATCACCGCAGCTTTTAAAAGTGGTACGAAGTATGATAAAATGACGAAAAATATCTCTTTAGTTAGTTATGCCATGCCATCATTTTATCTGGCTCTTATTTTGGTTATACTCTTTGCCGTAAAACTAGATATATTTCCTATCTCAGGTCTTCATTCGGTAAGCAAACTAGAGGGTTTTGCATATGTTCGAGATGAAGCTTGGCACTTGGTTTTACCTATATTTGTGATGGTGTTTGGTGGAGTTGGAAGTCTCAGTATGTATATACGAAGTCTAAGCCTAGATATTTTAAAGAGTGATTATATCTTTTTTGCAAAATCCAGAGGAGTCGGCAAAAAGGAGCTATTTTGGAGATATCTGCTTCCCAATCTATCTCCACCTGTTGTTACAATCTTGGGTCTTTCACTGCCGGGACTTATCGGAGGAAGTGTTATCTTAGAGTCCATATTTTCTATAAATGGCATGGGATTGCTTTTTTATCAAAGTGCATTAAGCAGAGACTATCCAGTTATCATGGGTATCTTGATAATTTCTGCTTTTTTGACACTTTTGGGCAATATCTTAGCAGACTTGTTACTACTAAAATTAAATCCATTTTCAAAAAATTAACTTCCAAATAGATTTTTCAAGGCATTTGGGTCTTTTGTTTCATTAGAATCACTAGAACTGCTAGAACCTTCGAGTTCAACAAGTTCAATTTCATAGCCTGTAAGCATAGAGGTTAATCTTATATTTATACCACTTTTTCCTATGGCTTTAGACTTTTGATCAGCTAAGAGTGTGACGATAGCTTTGTTTTCGCTTACTACTTTTACATTTGAGATGATTGCCGGGCTTAAGGCTCTTGAGATAAAAATCTCTGGTATGGTAGAGTACTCGATACAATCTATATTTTCACCGTGTAACTCTTGGCTTATTGCATTGATTCTAACGCCTTTTGTTCCGACGGTTGCCCCAACAGCATCTATATTTGGATGAAGTGAAGTTAATGCAACTTTTGCTCGCTCTCCGGGAATCCTAGCGGAGGCATTTATCTCTATCATCTCATCTTTTATCTCAGGAACTTCAAGTGCAAGAAGTGCTTCTAAAAATTTTGGACTAGTTCTTGAAAGCTCGACTACGATTCCTTGCACTCTATCTATATAAACTTTTCTTATGACACTTTTAACAACATCGCCAACTTTGAATTTTTCACCTTTGATTCTACTTCTTCTTGGAAGAATTGCTCGAACTTCGTTGACTTCTATATAAGTATTTTCTTCATGATCAACTCTTACAACTGAGCCAAAAACACGATGACCAACCATATTTTTATATCTGTCAAAGATCTTTGTTTCAAGCAATCTTTGGATATGAAATTCTAGTTCTCTTTGTAGTGTGGCAGCTGCTGTTCGTCCTAGATTATCAAGAGGCAGTTCATAGGTAAGTTCGTCACCAACTTCTATGTCCGGATCGATCTCTCTTGCCTCTTTTAGTGATATATAATTTTCATTTTCTTCGTTTAACTCTTCGCTATCATCAGAAAGAACTATGACTTTTTGATAGAGTTTGAGTGTTTTTGTTTCAGGATTTATCTCTGCCCCATACTCATACTCTCTACCATATATTCTTTTTGCTGTATTGACCAAAGCGATAGTTACAGTCTCCTTGACTTCATCAATGCCAAGACCTTTTTCATTTGCGATAGATTCAATAATATCTAATATTTTACTCAATTTTTACCTCTTTTTTTGAGCATAAAATATGCCCATAATTTTCGCAACATAATAACATCAATTCTGGAGTTTTAAATAATTGCGAGTGAAGAGTACAATTATACCCAAAAAGCATTATATATTCAAGAATTAAATCTTTTGTTCAGCAATTCTAAATGAAATAAACACCGATTTTAACGCACAAAACGGGGTCAGACCCCGTTTTGTGAACCTCCTGTGTAGCAAGATATAGCATTTTAAAAGCTGAATCAACCGTAGGGAATGAGCCTTTGGATTTAGTTCTTCTTTTGATTGATGAATTTAACGATTCTATTGGATTTGTGGTATAAATCAACTTTTTTATAGCATCTGGGTATTTATAAAAAGTTGCAAGTATAATACCCCAAAAAATAAGACAAATTTAAATTTATAACAGTACAATAAACAAAGCAACAATAAAAGGACAGAAGATGGCAAAAAAGAGAAAAGTTTATACAGCAGAATTCAAAGCTAAAATGGTT